>Ga0316204_10000523_pt1 | contig 140528 bp, 151 predicted proteins | sample 6monrhotite_MG_2_FD_205661 | JGI IMG/M metagenome (GOLD analysis project Ga0316204, IMG submission 205661) | Microbial mat bacterial communities from mineral coupon in-situ incubated in ocean water Damariscotta River, Maine, United States -... | ecosystem: Environmental > Aquatic > Marine >... | reverse complement strand
TTTAGACTCTATTTAGTAAAATTTTTGCAGAAGTATTTTATGAGAAAAAAATGGTTAGTCTCTGGTGAAATGTACTTAATGCGGATGTAAAAATATGCTTTGGGACTTAGTTATTTCACAGTCTCTGTGTTTTGTTAGACTTTTATCTCACTTTATAATTTATTATATCTTCTCATAATTAAAACCATGCTTGTATATCATAAGTCAATTTGCTTAGTGGTCTTTGATTGAATTCATTCGTACTATTATAATTACAAAAAACTATTCTGTATGCTTCATTCTTTGTTATTTTAAAATCTTTATAACTATCTCTTAATACATCTGGAAAATTTCTATTTTTCCAGATAATTTCTGCTACTATATCTTTATGTACTTGATATAAATTTTCCAAGTGAAACATTTCACTATTAGTAACTATCTCTTTTTGAAAAGCTATTTTTTCAATACCACTTTCTATTGTCTTTAAATTTGTAGAAAATATATTCATATCTTTAGTTATATATTTGAACTTAAAAGATTCATTGTCTTTAGATATTTCATAGGGTGATATAAGTTCTTTTGAAAAACTATTTGATTTAAGTCCATTACAGTTTCTACAAGATGGCACAAGATTATACAAACTTACTGCAAAATAAGGATAACGACTCTTAGGATAAAAATGATCCAACTCTGGTCTTATACCTTTATCTTTATTTGTTCCTGAAAATGATATGTAATTTATATTACAATATGGACAAACTTTAATATTTAATTTTTTTAGCATTGCATAAGCAATCTTTTCACTTACAATACTTCCATAACCATAAGTTATAAATATTTTCTCTAGTAAAGTATATATAAACTTTCTTTTTTTACCTTTATCTGCACTTGCATTATATGATTTAATTTTCTTCCATACTTTTGTATATTTAATTTCTATTATATTTTGTATTTTAGCTAATTTCTTTATATCACCTTTTACTATTGTTTTTAATCTTCTTTGTATAAAGTAAATAAATTTTAAATCATCTTTATTTTTAATTTTTTTAATTTCTCTTTCTATCTTTTTTTTTATGCCATCTATATTTGCATCAACATCCCACTTTTCTTTACCTTGAGATAAGACAACAAAGTTATAATAATCTATAGACATATTATCTTCAATTTTGATATGTATCATTCTTTACTCTCTATATCATATTTCATTTCTAATGAAACTCTCAATATTTTTTCACCTAAATTGCTAATTAATTCTTTTTCATCTGCAGTTATATTGTCTTCTTTAAGTATTTCCATTATCTTTTCTTCTATGTATCCACCCATAAATTTATTTAATAAAAAGTCATTGTTTAAATTCTCAAATAAATTTTGTGCTAACGTTTGAGAAGTGATATCTTTAATAATTGTTTTATCATTTTTTCTATCTAAAACTATCACATTTTCTTTTGGTATATCACTTAGCATTAAACCTGAATGTGTATTTATAATAATATGAAAATTAAAATCTTCAAACTGTTCTAAAAATATAGATAACCATTTTATAAAATTTCTTTGCCATTCATAGTGTAAACTTACATCTGGTTCATCAAGCAATAAAAGAACATCTTTTTTATAACTATCACCATCTTTTATAAATTTATTTATTCCTTCTAAAATATAATTAAATATTTTAAAGAGTTGTAGATGACCACTAGACAATATAGGATAAAAATCATAAGAAAGATAAATCTGCCCCAATGTAAATATCTGTTTAAATGAGTCTACGCTTCCCGTTAAATTTCTCATATATTCTTTATTTTCTAGTCTATCAATTATGATGCTATTATCAATTACTTTATGGTGTGTATTTTGTAAAGCTATAATAATATCTTGCAAGATTAAAAATTCTCCAAATGGACTAAAGGAAATATTAATATTATTATCAATATATAATATATCAATATTTTCAAAATCTATATTTTTAATTTTATCAATAATATCAACTTTAATAAGAGTATCAATAAACACAGTTATATCAGATGTATAAAATAAATATTTATCAACTAAATAAAAAATATAAAATGCTTCTATTTTTTGGAAAACTGATAACTCTGTAGAAAAGTTAATAGTATCATAGTATTTATATAAAGTTTTTGACAGCTCAGTTATAAATTGTTTTACCATATCACTATGTTTGTTTATCAATGTATTAAATTTAGTTTCATAATAATTTTTAGGTGGAATATCAAATTTAAAGTATACATACTGGGGTAATTCTATATCACTATCATTTATATTTTTAAAATATTCATAATTTAATAAAAAACTTTGAATAAAATCATTTTTAGAGTAATTTACAATAGCCTCATACATACCTGAACTATTAAAAGAATTATTTTCATTGCCTTGTTTTCTATTTAATAAAAATGAAGTTATATCTTTCTTTTTTATATCATCTGAAATTTTTATTCTTTCATTTGACATCTCGTAGTTACTTATGATTATTTCTAGTTTTCCAAAATCTGTATTAACACATAAAATTCTTAAATTATTTATATATTCTCGATATCCTATATCAAGATTTATTTTATTTATTTTCTCTATTTCATGTCTATTTATTTCATTTTGACCATTTATTTCAAAACCATAAAACAAGAACTTATCATCATCTAAAAAAATAGCTATAAATCTATCTCTGATATTTTCTTTTTTATTTTTCATATCATAAGATATATTTATACCATTATATAGCATCTCAAATATAGAACTCTTACCACTTCCATTTTTGCCTACTATCATAGAATAGTATTGATTTTCTTTATAATAACTGTCGATATATTTGCTATCTTCTAATACTGTAAATTTTAAATCTTCTTTACCATTAAATGTAAATCTATATTTATGATGAAAATTAAGTCCTAAGTTATCTAAAAGATAATCATCTTTAACATCTCTATATTTATCTATCCATTGATATATTAATTGCATTTAATTTCCTTTAAACATATCAAAACCAAAACTATTTACACTCATGTTAGATATAGTTTAGATTTTTCATATGCTACTTAAATTTAGCCTTAGTCTAACTATTTATTAAACGAACATTATACATAACTTTATATCTTATTAGATAATAATAGTACATAATAAATGTGTGTTTAATTTTAATATTATTGCAAATTGCCATATTTTTGAGTAATTTATTGGAATATTGTTAAAATTATTAATAAAGCTTTGTTGATTTAATACTTTTTAGCTCATTATTTAAACAATATGTTCGTTGATTTGTTGAAAAAATGAATAAAAGCACACTTTGTTCATTTAATTTTAGGAGGATATTATGGGTGTTAAGAAAAAATTACTTGATTTAGTTCGTGAAAAAATTCGTTTTAAACATTATAGTATTTCAACTGAAAAGACATATGTATTTTGGATAAAGCATTATATTTTATTTCATAACAAAAAACATCCAATAGAAATGGCTAAGATAGAAATTGAAGAGTTTTTAACAAATTTGGCAATTGAGAAAAAAGTTTCCTCTACTACTCAGAATCAAGCTTTTAGTGCAATATTATTTTTATATAAAGAGGTTTTAGGTGTTGACGTGAGCGCTTGGAATATACAGTCTTTAAGAGCGCAGGAGAGAAAACACATTCCTGTCGTTTTAACTAAAAATGAAGTTGAAGAAGTTATAGAAAATTTAACAGGAATATATAAATTAGTAGTTAGCCTTATGTATGGTTGTGGACTACGAATGAATGAGGTTTTAAATCTTCGCATTAAAGATTTGGACTTTGGATTTGATAAAGTTTATGTTTGGGATAGTAAATCTTTGAGTGATAGAACAATACCATTGCCTCTAGTGTTAAAAAATGAGTTGCTGGTTCAAATTAATCGGATTTCAAAACTACATCAAAAAGATTTAAGTGATGGATACGGGACTGTCTACATGCCTAATGCGCTAGAAAAAAAGTATATAAATGCAAGATCTGAAACCAAATGGCAATTTTTATTTCCTATGAATAATATTTCAAAAGATCCAAGAAGTAATGTTAAAAGAAGACATCATATACATCCTCAAACATTGGGAAGAAATATAAAAAATGCTTCGAAAAAAGCAAATCTATACAAAAGAGTAACTTCACATATTTTTAGGCATTCTTACGCAACACATTTGTTACAGGCTGGGATTGATTTACGCAGCATTCAAGAATTACTAGGTCATAAATCAGTTGAGACTACTATGATTTATACACATGTTGTATCTGAAATTAATAAGGCTAAGATTATTAGCCCTTTAGATATGTAGGGTAAATAATGTTACTAGGAAAGTGTCCATATTGTGTTGATGGGAACCTTGAAATTAGAGATAAAGAGGTTAATGGTAAAAAAGTCAAACTTTACGCTTGTTCAAACGCTCATTGGACTAGTGAGGATGGAGAGATGTTTGAACTACGCTCAGATGCTACTTGCGACTTTAGAATCTGGCAGAACTCACTTTCGCGTTATGGAAAGTGGCTAACTTACCAAGAAGTTAGAGAGCTACTTGAGCATGAGAGTATTGAAGTTGAACTCTTAAGTAAAAAATATGGCAAAAAGCTTTATTACAATAAACATATTGAATTAGATAAAGAGTATGGAGTTAGCATTATTTGGTAATGTAGATAAAGAACTATTTCAAAGTATCTAAGATGACTTTTATGAGAATTTCAGGGTCTGTAATTTGAGGAAAATGACCACTTTTATTGCAAAAGTACTGTTTTGAATATTTTGATAAATCAAGTAATTTTTTCTGGAAACTCTGATGAATGTCAAATAGCTCTTTTGGAATAAATGGCATTTTTTTGGTACCAGAAACTACTGCTATAGGTATGTTTGGAAAAGAGACTGAACTATCTAATTGATATAATGTCTCTTGAATACATTCATCTTCAGAATATTTAAACTTATCAAATAATTTTTCAATACTTTTAACTCCTTCGTTAATGGAATGTAACATAAAAGGTAGTTTAAACTCTTTTTGTTTAACTATTTCTAGTGGATGTGGAGCATCTACAAAAACAATACCTGATACATATTCTGGATAAATACGTGCAAATAAATTTGCATAAATACCTCCTAATGAGTGAGCTACCAATAGATAAGGAGGTTTAACCTCTAATTTTGATAAAAGTTCAATAAGCTCATTAACTATAACCATACCACTTTGGTTAATTGTTGCTTTAGATGATTCACCAACACCACGTCTATTAAAAAGAAGTATCTTAAAATCTCTATCTATCTTTTTATAGATTCTATCCCAACTATTAAAATTCATTCTAAAGCCATTAATAAAAACTATATTAGACTTACCATCTCCAAGTAAACTATATTCTAACTGATTACTATTAATTTGCGGCAAAAAAATTCTTTCTAGAGCATTAAATAAAATACTATATAGTTTTATGTCCTGTATATAATTTATCCAATAGTGCAGAGACAAACTCTTTTGGACTAAACTCTACTAAATCCTCAGCTTTCTCACCAACTCCAATGTAAGCAATTGGAAGTTGTAGCTCATTTGCTATACTAAAAAGTGCCCCGCCCTTTGCGGTACCGTCTAATTTTGTAATTATTATGCCATCAATTCCAATCATCTCATTAAATGCTGCAGCTTGATTTATAGCAGATGTACCTTGTGTACCATCTAGTATTAAAAGCTTTTGATGTGGTGCGCCACTCATTGCTTTTTCACAAACCCTTACTATTTTTTTAAGCTCATTTCCTAGATTTACCTGCGTATGAAGACGTCCAGCAGTATCTATAATTACATTTTGAGCATTTTTCGCTTTTGCACTCTCAATTGCATCATACGCCACAGCAGATGGATCATGACCTTGCTGAGATGCTACTATACTTACATCAATCTTTTTTGCCCAGCTAGTTAGTTGCTCAATTGCCGCGGCTCTAAAAGTATCAGACGCGCCTAAGACAACAGTTTGACCCTTTTTCTTATATCTTTGTGCTAGTTTTGCGATGGTTGTAGTTTTTCCTGCACCATTAACACCAATTATTAGTTGAACAAAAGTTTTATGAGGAGGATCTAGTTCAATAGTAATATCTGGAAAACATTTTAATAGATGTGGCTCTAACATCTCACGAGAAACTTCACCTGGAAGTTCAGATAAAATCTCTTCAACTAGCTCATAATTAACATCTGATTCAACTAAAATATCTTCAAGAAGCTCTTTATTGATATTATCAATGACATCTAAAAGTAGTGCATCATCGAGTTTTTTGACCGCGTCAACGGTCTTTTTTATAAAATCAAACATTGCCATTTTATAGCTTTAATGCGTCGTTAATATCACTTTCAATCATCTCTTCTGGAATTGCTCCAATGTAGTGCGTATAGTATTTTCCATTTTTATACATTGCCATTAAAGGAATAGGAAATGATCTTGGAAGGTTAATGTTTTTTGCAACAGCAGATGAAAGTTCCATATTATCTTCTGCATTACTAATTGCATAATTTGCACCATATTTATCTACAAACTTCTGAACATAATCATTTTGTTTGCCACTCTCAAGAAGTACTCCTAAAACTAGTACTTTATCTCCAAACTTCTTTTGTAAAGATGCAAGGTGTGGAGCTGTTGCTTTACATGGTGGGCACCAAGTAGCAAAAAAGTCTAATATAACAACTTTATCCTCATAACCGCTTATAGTAAAACCTGACTTATTTGCAGTTACCTCATAGTTTTTCCCGCTAAGGTCTTTTAAGTTATAAACTGAAGGTTTTGCTAGAAGTGTAGCGCTAGTTACTCTTGGCTTTTTATCGTCACACCCTGTAAATATGAGTGCTAATGCCATCAAAAAAAGAGAAAGTTTTAATTTCATAGTTATCTGCCTTTGGTACAATTAAGAGTGCTATTATACTTTAAAAGGTTAATAAATGGATAAATCAGAGTTTCGTATGTTTTGCATAGAGAAATTAAAAAAAATATCTCAAAAAAACAAAACACGTGCAGACCGTAATATAGCGCACTCTATACAGAGGCTTTTATTAAAATTAAAACCTAAGAGTGTTCTTGCATATATTGATATGCCTCATGAGCCAAATATTAGAAAACTTTTTCCTTTCATTCGCGCGCACTCTGAACTTTTTGTACCGTTTATGGCTGGGGAAAGTTTCAAGATGGTAAAATACAGACTTCCTCTTCGAAGTGCTAAATTTGGCATATATGAAGCGGCAAATTCACACCGTAAAATGAATAGAGTAGATGTAATGATAGTCCCTGTTGTAGGGGTAGACAAGGACTTTAAGCGCATTGGGTTTGGAAAAGGGATGTATGATAGATTTCATGCAAAACTCACTAATAAACCAATAATAATTTTTGTACAAACCCGCGCATGTGTAACTAAAAAGAGTATAACAGATATTTATGATATTAAAGCTGACTATTTTGTAACCTCAGAAAAATGTGTGTTGGCGTCAAGGCTAGGAAATGTTAATAGAAGTACTATTAGGAGGCGGTGTAGCAACCGTTAGCGGAATTGCAGGGTTTTTAATTTCAAAAAAAATTACAGCCTCTAACTTTGGAGTGTACACAGATCAAGCAAGAGCAAAAGCTAGTGCAATTGAGCATGAAGCTGAACTTGTTCTTAAAAAGGCTCGAATTGAGGCTCAAGAGCTTGAGAGTGAGCTAATCTCTGCTCATGAACGTAACAGCAAAACCTTACAAAAAGAGTTTATAAAAAAAGAGCAAGTCTTAAAAGACTTAGAAAAGCAACTTGTAACTCAACAAAACAATAATGACAATATTAAAAATAGAATTGAGCAAGAAGAGGCAGAAGTTAAACGTCGTAAGAGTAATTACGAAGATAGAATTGATGAAATGACAAGAGTGCTTGAAACTGGTGCTGGTATGACTCGCGATGAAGCCAAACAGCAATTAATGTTAAAAATTGAAGAGCAGAGCCGTACAGAAATTGCGCATATTGTCAGAAAATATGAAAACGAAGCAAAAGCACAAGCACAGAAAAAGGCAAACTTTATTATTGCTCAAGCTACAACACGTTTTGCCTCTGAATTTGCACAAGAGCGCCTTGTAAATGTTGTTAATCTACCAGATGATGAGCTTAAGGGTCGAATAATAGGTAGAGAAGGACGTAATATCAAAATCCTTGAAAACCTTCTTGGCGTTGACATAATAATCGATGACACTCCAAATGCTATAGTCCTTAGTAGCTTTAACCTTTACAGACGCGCCGTTGCTACTAAAACTATTGAACTTTTAGTTGAAGATGGGCGTATTCAGCCAGCTAGAATTGAAGATATTTATGCAAAAGTTACACAAGAGTTCGAAGATATTACCCGTCAAGAGGGTGAAGATATTATTCATGAGCTTGGAATAGCTGTTATGAATCCTGAACTTACACACCTAATTGGTAGATTGCGTTACCGTGCTAGTTTTGGTCAAAATGCCCTAGCTCACTCACTTGAAGTTGCGCACTTAGCTGGTATAATGGCTGCAGAAATGGGCGGAGATCCAGTTCTTGCGAAACGTGCTGGGATTTTACACGATATTGGAAAATCTCTAACACACGAACATGTTGGATCTCACGTTGATTTAGGTGCAGAAGTTTGTACACGTGCTCATGAAAATGATGTAGTAATAAATGCAATTTATGCACATCATGGTCTGCAAGAGGCAAAAACTGTTGAGTGTGCCGCAGTTTGTACAGCAGATGCCCTTTCTGCTGCACGTCCAGGTGCACGTAGAGAGGTTTTAGAGAGTTTTATTAAAAGAGTTAAAGAGATTGAAGAGATTGCATCATCTAGAGATGGTGTTAAACAAGCTTATGCAATCAATGCAGGTCGTGAACTTCGTGTGACTGTAAACGCTACACTTGTTAATGATGATGAATCTGTTCTTTTATCTCGTGACATTGCCCAAGAGATTGAAAAAAATGTTCAATATCCAGGTGACATTAAAGTTACTGTTATTAGAGAGACTCGTTCAGTAGAGTTTGCACACTAGTTAAATATGAATTTAGATGTCATAAGAGATGAGCGTAAAAAATGGATGAGCTGGAAAAATACAGCTCCTATTTTTAAATCTATCTCAGAACTTGAACATATTGACAGCACTTTAGAAATTAATGACACAATAGTTCTTAAAGCAGATATTGAACAGAACTTATCTGAAAAAATCAAAGAGATTGCACTAGCACTTCGTCCGTGGAGAAAAGGGCCATTTAATATTTTTAATCTACTTATTAATTCAGAGTGGAAAAGTAATATTAAATATAATTTACTTGAACCATACTTTAATTTAGAGAATAAAACAGTGGCTGATGTTGGGTGCAATAACGGTTATTATATGTTTAGGATGTTAGAGCAAAAACCAAAAAAGATAGTAGGTTTTGACCCATCTGCAACTTATAAACTACAATTTGATTTTATTAACCATTTTGCAAAAACAGATATAGAGTATGAACTCTTAGGTGTAGAACATCTTGAATTTTATGAACATAAATTTGACACTATTTTTTGTCTAGGAGTTCTGTACCACCGTACTGATCCAATATCTATGTTAAAGTCACTTAAAAAATCTATAAACAAAGATGGGGAAGTGATTTTAGATACCTTTATGATAGATGGCGATGAGAGCATTGCTTTATGTCCAGAAAAATCTTACTCAAAGATTCCTAATGTACATTTTGTTCCAACTGTACCAGCTCTTAAAAGTTGGTCACATAAAGCTGGATTTTCAGAGTTTGAAGTATTAACATACTCAACTACCTCCAATGATGAACAACGAAAAACTGATTGGATTGAAGGACAAAGCTTAGAAGACTTTTTAGACCCTAAAGATTTAACAAAAACGGTAGAGGGTTACCCTGCCCCTAAACGTGTCTATATTCGCTTGAAAATTTAATGCGCTCTCTTTTAATTTGTATTATTTCACTACAATTTGCAAATTCAAATGATTTTATAGAAGCAATTTATAAATTTGCCTACACAGACACCACTCTTGCATTTACTCATAAAAATGTCCATTTTAAATGTAATGTAGCTGGTATTAAAACTGTCTCCAATGCTATTTCGGACCCAAAAATAAATAGTCACTGTCTTTTAGAACTCCTCACCTTTCAGCGTAAGGTTCCTATGCAAAAGTATAGTGCAAAAACACTTCTACATAATTACATAACGTACCATGTAGAGTCAATTGGTAAGACATCTTGTAAAGTTTTACTAAATGCTGGTAAAAGTTATGCCCAAAAGTTGCTAGAATTAGGTTATGCAAGAGTTGATACAAAACAAAAACTAGATCCTTTTTATTTAGAAGAGTTAAAGAGGTCAGAAGTATTTGCAAAAACCAAAGAGGTTGGAATTTGGAAAAAGAAGAAATGGCAGACATGTCTAAAATAGATGAGAGATTCTCTAAACTAAAACACTCTATATTCATGGGGTTAATTGCAACTGTTGCTGCAATTGCTTTTAATTTTTCTTTTAAAATATTTGTAGCTAATAAAATTCCTAAACATGAATTAGCACTCTTTTTTACGTCAGTGGATGTTTTTTCTCTTGTTTTAATGATCCTAATTGGCTTTAGATCCTCAATGGTTGTAAGTTTTGCGAGAACCAAAGATGATGAAAAGATAATCAATATATTCCGTTTTGCTATCGTAATTTTAGTTTTAATAGCATGGACTTTTGCACTTCCATATTTAAAACATAAAATGGGTGTAACTATTCACTACTGGTACTTAGTTGCTATGATTCTTTCTATGTCAACAGTTGCATATATGAATAATCAAATTGCAATGTATAGACATTATAACACTATTAATAAGGTCACCTTCATTGAGCCAATATTAATGTGGATCTGGTTTTTAATTGCTTGGTATGTTGCTGGCACACGTGGAATGCAACCTCTTTTTATAGCAACTGTAATGTCCTCAATTGGTTTAACAATGTTTATTTATTTAAAAAAATTCCGCATTATAAAAGAGCCAACGTTCAGACTTGTAAAACTAGATAAACCTATGAAAGAGTTTGTTAAGAATTCTATTATTTCATCTATTGAGTTTGGTTCTGGAATGATTCTTATCTATCTTGCTGTAATGTTAATGCTCCACTACTTTGGGCTTAACTCACTGGGTGATTTTCAAGTTGTTGCCAAACCTGTTTTTACATACATGATTATGCTTTTTGTTTTTCCTATTTTTCGCTTCATTCTACCAGAACTATCATTTTTAATTGCACAAAAAAGATTTTCAGAAGTGTTAAGAATAAAGAATTGGGTATATAAGATTTCAATCTCTGTTAGCATATTTTTTATAATATTTTTTGTACTATTTGCAGATAAATTAGTAAGTTTTTTATTTCCAGAGGAGTATGCACAATCTTATCTTCTATTAACACACCTATCGTTTTTCTTCATATTTGTAATGCTAAATGCATTTCATATAGCATTTATAAAAGCTAGTGGTGCATTTATGATAGCCCTTCTTATTAGACTCTTTGGAATAGCTGCATTTATATTAATCTTTTATGCTACATTAGAGTACAGATACAATGTTGTAGCTGTAATTTTGGCTCTTGTTTGGGGTTATACTGCAATGTTTACAGTCTCTTTCTTTGTTCAACGTAATATATTAAAAAAACTACTTAACGGCCAATAACCTTGCGTTCAGGTTTTCCAATAAAATAACCCTGAGAGTAATCAATCCCAAGTTTTTTAACATTTTTAAATACACCCTCTGTACAAACATACTCAGCAACAACTAGATAATTTTTCTGCTTTGCAAAATCTGTCATTGTTTTACAAATTTCATACATATCTTTATTTGTATCTATCTCTTTAACAAGAGAACCATCTAATTTAATAAAATCAGGAGATAGTTTTAAAAGATATTCAAAATTAGAATAACCAGTCCCAAAATCATCAATAGAAATTTTGGCATTACACTCTTTAACTTCATTTATAAATAGACTAACCTCTTCAAAACTTGTAATTCCAGCTGATTCAACAATCTCTATGACTACACTGTTTTTTCTATTTTTAAATTTTAGCAACTCAGCTAATATAACTTCTCTTGTCACATAATCTAATATATCATCAACTGTAATATTAATTGAAACATCGTAATCTAAATCTTTAAAATAGTGTAAAACTCTTTTCACCATAAGCTGAGTTATCTCAAAGTATAAAGGTGTCTGTTGAGCTATTTCTAAAAAATCAATAGGAGAGATAATCTGTTCATCTTCATCTATTAATCTAACTAGTGCTTCATACTTAACTATTTTACCACTACTATTGTCCATTATTGGCTGGTAAAATGCAACTATTCTATCTTCATCTAAAGCTTTTCTAACCTTTGCTGTCCACAATAAATTATTTTTATACTCTTTTGATATTTTAATTTCATCACTAAACAGTATAACTCTTTTTTTACTACTCTTTGCAACTTTTAATGCAGCATCAGCATTATTTAAAGTTCTATTATCATATGAAATTCCACAAGTCACACCAATTTGAATTTCATTCTCCTTTATTCGAAAAGAGTTTTTACTAACACTCTCTAAAATCAACTCAATTTTTTTAGTCTCTCGCTCAAGACGACGCGGTGCAACCTCTTTTGCAAAAGCAAACTCATCTGCACCTAAACGATATAAAGAGATTTCATTCGGGTAACAAAATTCAAAAAGCTCTTTACTCAATAGAACAAGAACTTCATTACCAATAGCCTCACCATAAAAATTATTTATCTGTTTAAAACTATTTATATTTACAATTGCTAAAAGAATATCTTTTTTAGATTCTAAGAAAAGTAGTAACTTATGTCTATTTCCAAGATGAGTTAATGAATCTGTTAAAAACATATCTTTCATCTCTTGTTTACTCTCAACAAGACGTGTTATATCATCTCTAAAAGCTATAAACTCTGTTATCTCACCTTTAGTATCTAAAATAGGGACAACTGTCATTCTTGCATAAAAACTAGTTTCATCTTTACGTAAATTACGAATAACTCCCTTCCAAATCTCTTTTTTTAGTATTGTTGCCCACATCTCTTTAAAGGTTATTTTAGGAGTTTGAGGATGACGTAAAATATTATGAGGTTTGCCAATTAACTCATCTCTTGTATAGCCAGTATATTCACAAAAAGCATCATTTACATAAGTGATTTTTCCATTAATATCACCTTTTGAGAGAATACTTCCACTCTCTAATGCTCTACTATACTCATTTACAATTTTTTGAGCCTCTTCAATAGTTTGCTCATTTTCTAATATATGAAGAAGATTTGCAACTTTGATGTTAAATTCCTCTTTTACAAGAGGTTTTATGAATGTATCATGTGCTCCACTTTTTAAAAATAGAATTTTAAGTGCTTCGTCACTATTTGCATACACTCCTAAAATTATAGGTTTCTGTTTAGACTGAATTTGCCTTATCTTTTGAATAAGCTCAACACCATTCTTACCAGGCATTTGATAATCAACTGTGATTACATCAAAATAGACTTCATCATTTATTACTTGCAACGCTTCTTGTACATCTGATGCTTCAAATACTTCAAACTTCAACTGTTCAAGATGTTGTTTAATTTGCATACGGGCTAATTTGCTGTCATCCACAATTAAGGCTTTTTTACCTTTATAAAGAATCAAATTTTCTGCCATATAGACAGCTGTTTTAATATCTTCAATTGAGTTTTTAACTATGTAATCTATAATTGGTTTTTTTGCAATATCTATTTGAAGATTTGTATTATATGTTCCAGTTAAAATAATACTGGGTATATTAAACTTTAGTGCATAATCAACAACTTCACCTCTACTAGAATCTGGAAGCTCTAAATCTAGTATTGCAACAAAGAACTCCTTTTCATCAATTAGCTGTTTTGCATCTTTAAAATTTGTAGTTATAAATACTTCAAAAAGATTATTGTTCGCTAGCTCGTCTTGCAGGGTTTTAATGATTGTTTTACTATCATCAACTAATAAAATTTTTTCTTTCTTCATCTACTGCCAATTATAATATTTTTATATACTCTACCATATTTTCACTTTTAAATAAATAAACAAAAATCAGTCCCAATATCTAATTTTGATTTAATGTCTATTTTAATGTTATACTCATCACAAATCCTTTTTACAATATCTAAACCTATACCAAAACCACCAACACTACTGTTAGCCCTTACATAACGATTGAAAATATTTCTCTGTTCCTTAAGCTCTATACCTATACCATTATCATTAATACAAAGCTTTGAACTTTTTAGTGAAATCTTTACAGTTCCATGCGGTTTATTGTATTTAATTGCATTTGTAAGGATATTATTTATAAGCGCACTAGCTAATCGTTTATCCATAATAAAATGTGCTGATTCTAACTCGCTTTTTAAAATAATTTTTTTACTTTTTGCAATTGGTTCGAAAAATTCAAGTGACTGCTCAATCACACTCTTAAAATCTATCTCTTCGTTAATGCGTTCACTACTACTTTGAAGTGTACTAAAACTAAGACCTTCATATATTTGATATAGAGTTTTAGTAGATGCTTCTATCCTTCTAATTGACTTTTCATCAACATTTTTTTTCAAAGAATTAACACTTAAGAGTAGCGCTGTAATTGGAGTATTTAACTCATGAGTACTATTTTTTATAAATCTATCTAACTCCTCAATTTTTTCTCTAACTGGTGCTAAAAATAGACGTGCTAAAAAATAGACAAAAATACTAAGTAATGGAAATAAAATAGCAATTACTGTTAAAATTTTATTCAACGTGGCATCAGAGGTTTGAGCATTTTTCTCTTCGATTACAATATAATCAACACCTAGATGATTTTGCGCTCCTTTATCAACATAAAAAAGTCGTCCATCATCATATGAACCAAATTCCATTTTTGGAATTTCATTTTTTTTAAGTTTTCCATCAATAAGAGCATTTTCACTTGAAAATAAAGCAATATTAAACTCATCATTAGGCCTTACAAAATAACAGCACTTTTTTGCCTGCATATGAGTTTGAATAATTTCTGAAGCAATAGAAGATGATAAATGCGCCATCTTAAGACGCTGCATTTGAGTAATTGAGCTTTTCTCATTTTGATAATAGAGCGATGCTGTAATTGTAATAAGAATTAAAGTAGATAATACATAAATTAATAAAAACCGCCAAAGAGCATGCCTTTCATAACTACTCAAACCGATAACCTTGATTTCTAACTGTTACAATTCTATCTTTTCCTATAATTTTTCTAATCTCTTTTATGTAAGTTCTAATTGTTGCAGAATCTGGTATATTCTCATAATCCCACAAATTATAAGTAAGCTCATCAAATGAGACTACTCTACTCTTCTGTTTTAGTAGATAGTCTAAAATCTCTTTTTGCTTAACACTTAGCTTATGATTTTTTCCATTTAATTGCACTCTATTTTCAGAACTAAAAAATTTAATATTATCACCAATATCTATAAATTGTTCTATCTCAATATTATACCTACGTCTAATATTATCAATCCGTGCATCAAGTTCTGTAAGCTCAAAAGGTTTACGGATGTAATCATCAGCACCAATATTAAAAGCGTGCTGTAAATCTTTGGAGCTTTGAAGTGCAGTAATGTAGAGTGCTGGTGTTTGGATATGTTCGTTTCTAATCTTATTTAGGAGTGTAAATCCATCAATTCCTCCTACATTTACATCTAGTAATAAAATATCGTATCGCCTTTGAAGAGTTGCCTCAAGGGCATCATCTCCATTGTAAAAGCAATCTACATTATGATTTCTCTCAATTAAATGCTCTTCTACAATCTCTTGTAGAATAACATCATCTTCTAAGAGAAGAATTTTCAATTAAATTTTTCTCTCTTTAGGACCTTTGTAAAGCTGACGAGGGCGTGCTATTTTCTTTTCAGGATCTGCATTTAGCTCCATCCATTGTGTTATCCAACCAACTGAACGGCCAATTACAAAAATTGTTGTAAACATATTTCTTGGTATTTTTAGTGCTGTTAAAATAAGTCCTGAGTAAAAGTCAATATTTGGATAAAGATTACGAGAGATAAAATAGTCATCATTAAGAGCAATATTTTCAACCTTTTCTGCAATCTCTAACAGATGAGAATCAACATCTACTTCTAATTTTAATTTATCTAAAAATTTCTTTAAAATTTTTGCACGTGGATCATAGTTTTTATATACACGGTGACCAAATCCCATTAATTTAAAACTATCATTTGGATCTTTTACTCTTGCAATATACTCATCTATCTTATCAACAGAGCCAATCTGCTCCAACATTTTCATAGCTGCTTCATTAGCACCACCATGAGCAGCGCCCCAAAGAGCATCAATCCCCGCAGAAACTGCAGCATATGGGTGAGCACCAGTTGAGGCGACTGTTCGAACAGTTGTTGTTGAAGCATTTTGTTCATGATCTGCATGAAGTGTAAAAATTGTATCAAGTGCTTCAACTTCAATTGGTTTAATCTCTTTGTCTAAATAACCATCAGGATATGCACGCATCATATACAAGAAATTTTCTGTATATGATCTCTTTAAATCTGGATAGACAATAGGAATACCTTTAGAATTTCTATATGATAGTGCTGCAAGTGTAGGAATTTTTGCAATTATACGTCTTGCCATAACTTGTTTATCTTTATCTGTTTCCATTGAAACATGCTCAGAATAAAAAGCAGAAAGTGCAGCCACTGATGCACTTAATATTGCCATTGGGTGAGAACCATCTGGCATTGCATTAAAAAGATTTAACATCCCCTCATTTACATAAGCACGTTTTCTTATCTCCCAATCAAATGCTTTACTCTCTTCTTTTGAAGGAAGTTCACCATTTAAAAGAAGGTAACAGACATCTAGATAATCTTTATTATTTGCAAGATCACTAATTTCATAACCACGATAAAGAAGTTGCCCTTTTCCACCATCTATATATGTGATGTCTGAACTACAATTAGCCGTTGAAGTAAACCCTGGATCGTATGTAAACATGCCAGTTTGTGCATAAAGTTTACGTACATCAATCACATTTGGTCCCATGGTCGGTTCAAGAATTGGAAATTCGTATGATTCTCCAGTTTCATTATTAGTAAGTGTTACAGTTGCCATTTTTTCTCCCTAAATAAAATTAATAAATATTATTTAAGATTGTATTAATCGACACTGAAAAAAAGAAAAGAATATAGATTTTTAGAATATGTTATAATTATTGAGTAAGGATGTGTCATGAAAATATCTTCTGCTACGGTGGTTCATGAAAATAATTTTACAAAAGAAGATAGTGGTGCAAAAAATTCAAGCTCCCAAGAGAGCGCAAATACTGCAAAAGAGCAAAAACTAAGCCCAACAGAACAAGCATTAGTTTCAAAACTTCAACAAAGAGATAGTGAAGTACGTGCACATGAATCAGCTCATATGAGTACAGGTGTAGCAAGCGGAGGAGCATCTTTTACATATCAAAAGGGACCAGATGGTAGACAATACGCAGTAGGTGGTGAAGTACCTATTGATCTTGGAGGTGGAGCATCTACACCTGCGGATAAAATTGCACATGCCCAAAAAGTAAGAGCGGCGGCACTTGCACCAAGTAGCCCTAGCCCTGCTGACATGCAAATTGCAGCAACTGCTTCAATGATGGAAATTAGAGCAAGAGTTGAATTAACACAAGAAAAAGCGAAAGAAGATTCACCAACCAAAGAAAACCCTTACAAACAATTATCATATTAGATTTTTTGTAAGAAATACATTAATTTAGATATAATAATCTTTTATTTTATAAGAGTCTTAAATGTATAGAAGAAGGTAATATTGTATATATGAAATATTTAGAGAAGTTGCTTGTACTTACTAAGAATAGAACATTTATTTCAACTTTAGAAAAAGAGTATTCCTTAATTGAAGTAGAAAACATTAAAGAAATCCTTCAAATTATAAAAGATCAAACCCCAAGATTAGTAATTTTAGATTTTAAGATATTTAATGATTCAAAATCATATATGTATAAAATATTAAATTTAAATCCGGCACTAACTTATGTTCCAGTAGTTCTTGTGTTAGAAGATGATTCTATACAAAATAGAAACAGAGCATTTTCTCACAGTATGGTTAGTGGAATCTTGTCTTACGATAAAGATAATGAACCTCTTAAAAAACTTTCAACAATAATAGAGAACTCTATTCCATACGCTGGTACACTAAAACACACTGCATTAACTGCCATCATAGATTACGAAAAACATATTGAACACTCAAACTCTGTTTCAGCACTTGCGCACTATCTATGTAAATATGAAGGTCTTAAAAACAATGATCTATATGACACTCTATTTGCATTAAACTTAATATTAATAAAAAATAAAATAGGCAAAATACTTCACTACTTAAAATCCTTTTTAGATGTAGATGATTCTGTAATTAGACTACTAAAAGATTTTCATGAACCTAAAAATATTCAAGGTAAGATAATTATTGCTTCACTTTTAGTAGATGAACTACTACACCCTATTGTCAAATCAGTTAAATTAGATAATATTGAAATTGAACTGATTAATAGAGCTAAAGATGCATACAAAAAGAAAAAAGCATATATTTACGATAGAAGAAGATTAAATAGTTTCATAGATCAAGCTACTAGTGTACTTTTTTCACAAAATGATATTAATCTTGATATTTTAGATCAACTAATTAAACTACTTGTACATATTCTTGAAAGAGCCCTATCAATAAGAGGTGGTGCCAATGCCGAAATTTCAACTGATGAAGAAGAGATAAGTTTTTTTATTACTCCTTTTGATTGCACTGAAGATCAGATTAGAAAATGTATCTCTGAAACTGATAATCAAGAGAGTGAGATTACTATTTCATGCAGTTCTATAGAAGATTCAGCATCTGTAAAACTTACAATAAATAAAGATATGAAAAACACGCCTACAAAAGAATCTAAAGAGGTTGATGACCAGACGCAAGAGCAACTTTCAGCAGAGAAAACTTTTGAGAATGAACTCCTTCACTCAACACTACATAGAGGAAGCCACTTTGAAAATGCAAAAAAATATATAGAAGATTTAGGTGGATTAGATTCTATTTCCTCAGTCATCTATGAATTAGAAGATGTAAAAGAGTCATTAGATATGTCACTATCAAAAGTTTTTGACAACTCAGAAGATTTAAAAAACCTTAGTAAGCTTTTAGCAAACTATGGAACAATAATACATAATAACTTCTATGAGTTTGAGGCTATTGCAATAGGTCTTAGAAATCTTGCTGACACTCTTGAGGAAAAAGCTAAAGATGTGCAACCAGACTTTGAATATAACCATATTCAACATCTAATAGAACTACTAATTGCAGATTTAGATAATTGGTATGAAACTATTTTTGTAAATCAAAATGTTGACCATATACACTATTTAGACAGCTCTTTACTAAGTTCATGTATTCAAATACAATCACAAATAAGCAATACAAACTCCGAAGAAGAGGATGATAACGACCTGGAACTCTTCTAAACTTATAATTTTCATAAATAATATTTTTTATATATTATTTTAATTTTATCTTTATTACATTATTATTTCATAATCTCTTCAAGGAGTTATTAATGGAAATAAAATTAGATGAAAATGACTTTATTGTTTCAAAAACTGACTTAGCAGGAAAGATTACCTACGGTAACAAGATGTTTATTAAAATGTCAGGTTACAGCGAAAAAGAGCTATTAAACTCTCCACACAATATCTTAAGACATGAAGATATGCCAAAAGTAGTCTTTAAACTACTCTGGGACAGAATTCAAAACAAAGATAGTATTTATGCCTATGTTAAGAACTTAACAAAAAATGGGCAATATTACTGGGTATTTGCAAGCGCAACTGCTTCAGTAGATGAGAATGATAATGTTGTCGGGTATTACTCAGTACGTAGAAAACCTCATGATAAAGCTATTAGAGTTGTTCAAGACCTATATGAAAAACTTCTTCAAGTTGAAAAGTCTGAAGGTATAGATGGTTCAGAAAAATATTTAAATCATTTACTAGAAGAAAAAGGGATAGGCTATGACGAGTTTATACTCAGCATTCAAAAATAGGCAAACTATTTTTTTTATAATACTTAGCGTAGTCGGTATCTCTATTGTATATATACATTATTACGTAGTTTATGGTTTGCTATTAACACTTTTATTAATTGCTGGACTTTTTATTCCTAAAAATAGAACAAATAACAGTGATAACGTTCTTGAACAGATAAAAAAAGTAGCTAATGAAGCTGGAAATGGAAAATTAGAGAGAAGAATTACTAATATAAATGAAGGAAGTGAATATGAAACAATAGCATGGGCGATTAATGATTTAATTGACCAAGTAGAGACATTTTTAAGAGAGTCTATAAATGCTATAGGAACAATAAGTTTTCAAAAACAAGATAGCCTCATATTTCCTGAAGGTTTAAAAGGCTCTTTTAAATCTGCCATTAATCCACTCAATGATTCACTAAGAGGAATTGGTGCTGGACAAGTACTTGAAGTAAAAGGTGAATTAACTAAAGAGTTTCAAAGAAATGGTGGCGGGACAATTGATGGTTTATTAACTGTCAAAAAAGATATTGAAAAAAGCAATGATATTATGCATGGAATTACAGAAGCATCTAGAAAAACAGCTAGAACTGCTCATGAAAGCCTTAACTCTGTAAAAAATGTAGAAGAGAGCTTTCAAATGCTCTCAGAAAGTATTGCAACAACATCAGGAATGGTAGATAATTTAAGCCATCAATCTGAAGAAATTTCTTCAGTAACTAATCTAATTAAAGATATAACAGAACAAACAAACCTTTTAGCACTGAATGCAGCTATTGAAGCGGCTCGTGCTGGTGAGCATGGTCGCGGATTTGCAGTTGTTGCAGATGAGGTTAGAAAATTGGCTGAAAGAACTGGTAAAGCGACTCAAGAAATTTCTATAACAGTTTCTAGCTTGCAACAAGAAACAAGAAATATTGAAGAGAATACTGGTAAAATGTCTGAAATAGCAATAAACTCTGTTAATGAAGTAGAACAATTTACTCAAATACTCAACTCTTTCAATGAAGATTCAACTAATTCTGCAATAGGAGCGAATTATGCCAATAACTTACTCTCTGTAGCAGCAGTAAAAATTAATCATATGATATTTAAGCAAAATGCATATTCAGATATTTTAGATAATGAAGTTAAAAATAATTTTAAGGATCACATAGCTTGTAGTTTCAATAAATGGTATAACGAAGAAGCAAAAGAGTATTTTGGAGAAACAAAATCATTTAAAAATATATATCTGCCACATGAAACTCTTCATAAAAAAGTATTAGCAAACATTGAATTTGCAAAAGATTCTACATCATTAAATAGAAAAAATATGCCTATTATTGTAGAAAACTTTAAGGAAGTTGAAGAGTCTAGTGCAAAACTTTTCAATTTATTAGACAGAATGGTAGAAGAAAAAAGTTCAAATATGCACATATAAATAGTAAAGTTGTACATAAATGTAAAAATTTCTCATTCAAAACAAATTTAAAAGAAACATTTGGTACAATCAGGCGATAAAAATCCTAGAATTAAGGAATAGCCCGTATGAGTATTCCCATTTATACATACGATGCCGTAATTGTTGGAGCAGGACTTGCTGGAAATGCAGCTGCTCGTGAACTACAAGTTGCTGGTAAAAAAGTAGCAGTTATAACAAAACTGCACCCACTTCGCAGTCATTCAGGCGCTGCTCAAGGTGGCATCAACGCCGCTCTTAGCGCTGAAGACAGTATAGAGTTACATATGTTCGACACGATTAAAGGTAGTGATTACTTAGCTGACCAAGACGCTGTTGAACTTATGTGTAAAGCAGCTCCTGATATTATTAGATGGACTGAAAACATGGGCGCGGCATTTAGTCGTAATAAAGATGGTTCAATTGCGCAACGCCCTTTTGGTGGTCAAAGCAAACCTCGTGCATGTTACGCAAAAGATAGAACTGGTCTTACACTTTTACAAACAAGTTATGAACAAGCACATCGCGAAGGTGTTAAGTACTATGATGAGTACTACGTTGCTGATATTATTTACGATGAAGGTAAAGTTAGTGGTGTTGTTGCTTACAACATTCGTGATACTAAACCTATAATATTTAATGCAAAAGCAGTAATGTTTGCAACTGGTGGTTATGCAAGAGCATTTAAGATTAATTCTAATGCTCATGCAAACACAGGTGATGGTCTTTCAATTGTAGCTCGTCATGGTCTTCCATTAGAAGATATGGAGTTTGTACAATTTCATCCAAGTGGACTATCAGGTAGCGGAATCTTAATTTCTGAAGCTGCACGTGGCGAAGGTGGACTACTACTTAATAGCGAAGGTATTAGATTCATGGAGAACTACGCTCCTGAGAAAATGGAGCTAGCTCCTCGTGATGTTGTTAGTCGTGCAATTGCTAATGAAGTACGTGAAGGTCGTGGTGTAGGACCTCGCAAGGATGCTGTTTATATAGACCTTGTACATTTAGGTAAAGAGAAAATCATGGAGCGTCTACCTGAACTTCGTGATTTAGCACTTACATTCTTAGGTCTAGATATGATTAAAGAACCTATCTTAATTAGCGCAACAGCACACTACTCTATGGGTGGAATTCCTATGGATAAAGATGGTCACGTTCGTAAAAATTCTAAAGAGTTTGTTGAAGGTTTCTATGCTGCTGGTGAGGTATCTTGTTCTAGTGTTCATGGAGCAAATAGACTTGGTGCAAACTCACTTCTTGAAGCTCTTTTCTTTGGTTATCATGTTGCTAAAGAGATGGTTAAAGATATTGACAATGGTCTTACTTTACGAAAAGCAGACGAGAATGATGCTACGAGAATGATAAACGAAGTTGAGTGGACTCGTACAAACAATGGTACAGAGTCAGTATCTAAACTTCGTGAAGAGTTACAAGAGACAATGACAGTAAATGCTAGTGTATTTAGAACTGAAGAGCTTTTAACTAAACAAATTGCTATTATCAAATCTTTACAAGAAAAATACAAAAATATTAGAATAGAAGATAAGTCAAAAATCTTCAATACTGAATTACAAGAGGCTATTGAACTTGGTCATATGTTAGACTACTCAATGTTTATTGTTGAGGGTGCCTTACTTCGTAAAGAGAGTCGTGGAGCGCACTTTAGAGAAGATTTTCCTACTAGAAACGATGATGAATTTTTACAGCATACTATGGCTTATATGGCTAAAGATGGAACTATTACAACTGAATACATGGATGTCACACTTGGCAAATTTGAAGTTAAAGAACGAACTTATTAAGGAATAACATGCAAGATACAATGGGTAGTACGCAGAGCATAACATTCAAAGTCTTTCGCTTCAACGTGGAGACTGATTATCTGCCATACTATAAAGAATATACAATGGAAGTTACGCACGAAGAGGTTGTGCTTGATATTCTAAATAGAATTAAATGGGAGTTTGATGGCTCATTTAGTTATAGAAGAAGTTGTCGTCATGGAATCTGTGGAAGCTGTTCTGTAAAAGTTAATGGCAAAGCCGTTCTAGCTTGTAAAGAGAGAATGTTTGATCTCATAGGCCTATTTGGCGAAGAGATGACAATTACTCCACTAAGCGAACGTCGCGCTGTAAAAGATATGATTGTTGACAAAAAAGATTTCTGGGACAAATATGATTCAGTTAAACCTTACCTTGTTGCAAATGTAGATGAACATCCACAAAAAGAGCATTTAGTAACTCCTAAAGAGGCAGAAAAACTACTAGAAGCTGACTACTGTATTCAATGTGGTAGCTGTTTTTACTCTTGCCCTGCTCTTGAAGTAAATGAAGATTTCATTGGACCTGCTGCATTTGCTAAAGCTTACCGCTTTAATGCTGATGTTAGAGATGAAGCAAAAACTGACAGGCTTGATATTGTAAACCAGCCAGCATCTGGTGTTTGGGACTGTGTAAAATGTTTTGAATGTGCAGAAGCTTGTCCAAAAGATGTTAATCCAATTGAAAAAATTACAAAATTACACAATCAAGTTTTTGAAGAGAATATGGCAATCGACAATGTGGCAACACGTCACGCGGTTGGCTTTAAACACTCTATCAAGAAACATGGTTTACTTGATGAGGGTGAATTAGTTCGTTACTCAGAAGGTAACATTGGTGTTCTAAAACATCTTCCTGAAGCTATTGCAATGTTTAAAAATGGAAAAATTGTAATGCCTTGGAATATGCCAAAATCTAAAAATCTTGACGAAATAAAAACACTTGTTAAAAAATCGTCAACGGTTAAATTTTAAGGAGTCCTTATGGCAAAATTAAGATACGCACTCTATACTGGATGTACAGCTAGAGAAAGTACTCCTGAACTATTAAAATCAACTATGGCAATTGCTGATGCACTTGACATTGAGCTTGTTCTTTTAGACGAAGCAAGTTGTTGTGGTGCTAGTCACCTGCAAGACTTTGATGACAACCTTTCACTTGTATTGAATGCTAGAAATATATGTTATGCTGAAAACTTAGGTTTAGACATGGTTACAATCTGTAATACTTGTCAACTAAATACAAGTATGACAAAACATAGACTAGATAATAATGATGAGTTAAAAACAAATATCAATAAACAATTAGCTGAAGTTGAATTAGAGTACAAAGGTGCTGCGCAAGTTAAACATTTTCTTTACGCTCTAATCGAAGATTATGGTTTAGAAAATATAAAAGCAAAAGTTAAAAAGCCATTAAGTGACTTTAACATTGCACCATTTTATGGCTGTCATAATATCCGCCCTACGGAGATTCAAAACAGTAGTAATAGTGGAGAAAACCCATATGTTCCAACTTCACTGGATGATTTAATCGAAGCTTGTGGTGGTGTAAGTGTTGACTATGAAGAGAAAAATAAATGTTGTGGTTTTCATGTTGATTTACAAGCACCAACAACTGCAAATCGCTTAAGTGGAGCTGCACTTCTAGGTGCACGTGATAATAACGCAGACTGGATGGTAACACCATGTCCACTATGTCATCTAAACTTAGATGTTAAACAACCACATTTAAGTGCAGAGATGGGAAGAGACGTAACCTTGCCAGTTCTTCACCTACCTCAAATGGTTGGTCTTGCGCTTGGTATTTCAGCAGAAGAACTAGGACTTAACCACCACATAGCAAAAGTAGACTTCGTTTAAAGTATTTTACAGAGCTCTTTTTGAGCTTTGTACTCATTATCCATCACTTTTAAAAATATAATTTTTTCTGATATAATAGTCTAATGAAAAAAAGACATATATTTGCATTGTCTATTCTTGCATTACTGTTTGCGCTCGTTGGCTGGTATGTTAAAGCGGCCAATGTGCTTGGTGAACCATCAGTGCTACAAAAAATTAAAGATAAAAAAACTTTAGATGTTGTAATGTTAAATGCACCTACTAGTTACTATATAGGTGCTGATGGTGATGTGGGTTTTGAGTATGACTTATTAAAAAATTATGCAGACCATATAAATGTCTCTTTAAATATAATTGTTGCAGACACTATAACTAAAGCGTTAGAACTTACAAAAAATGGTATTGGTGACATAACTTCAGCATCTTTGACATATACAGATAAACGATCTCATGAGTTTAATTTTGGACCAAAATATTTTCAAGTCCAAGAGCAATTAATTTGCCATAGAGATATTGTTAGACGTAGATCTTTTCCAAAAACCATTGCAGAGCTAACAGGTCTTAAAATTGTTGTTGGTAAAAACACTAGTTACAATGAGACACTAGCAAATATTAAACATGCTCAACCAGATTTAAATTGTAGTACAACTGAAGAGTTTACAACTGAGCAACTATTAAAACAGGTCTGGCAAAAAAAGATAGACTGTACAGTAGCAGATTCAAATATATTTGCGATTAATCTTAGATACTACCCTGAACTTGCTATGGCAATGCCTCTAAGTGAGCTGGAACAACATGCATGGATTTTAAGAGAGAATGACGATGACCTAAAATATAGTTTATATGAATGGTTCAATGAATATGCACAATCTGGACAGCTAGCAGAACTAAGAGATAGGTACTATGGACATATAAATATTTTTGATTATTATGATACTAAAAAATTTCATAAAAGAGTTAAGTCATTACTACCAAAATTCGAAAAATATTTTAAAGATGCAGGGAAGCGCTACAATATTCCGTGGACCCTACTAGCTGCGCAATCTTACCAAGAGTCACACTGGAATCCACGTGCTAAAAGTAGTACTGGTGTTAGAGGGATGATGATGCTTACTTTAAAAACTGCAAAAAATCTTGGTGTTAAAAGTAGACTTGATGCAAAAGAGAGTATATATGGTGGTGCAAAATATATTGCGCAATTAATTAGAATAATGCCAAAAGATGTTACAGATGACAACCGTCTGTATTTAGCAATGGCAGCTTACAATGTTGGAATCGGTCATGTCTATGATGCTAGAAAACTGACTATCAAAATGGGTAAAAATCCATCTATTTGGAAAGATTTAAAACTAGCTCTTCCACTATTAGCTCAAAAGAAATACTACCGAAACCTTAAATATGGTTATGCTAGAGGCGAAGAGCCCGTACGTTATGTAAATGCAATTATTGAATATAGAAATATTTTAGAAGAGCTTATAAAAGAATCTAACTAGAAATATCTATCTCTGGGTGACATTATCAATAGCTATCCATAGCTCTTTATCTGCTTTTTTCCATTTTTTACCTACAAAATAACCTGTGACTTTATAATAGTCTCCTCGTTTAATGTATGAAGTAAATGATTTGCCTCTATTCCAAATAGATGAAGCTTCATTATTGGAGTTTATAACTTTACTATCTTTAATTAACTTAAAAGTTAATGGCTCAAATTGCTCCTCTTCATTACTAAGGGATGATTCTTTTAGAACAATATTTTGTGAGGCTATTGTCTGCTTTTTTTCTCTTAATTCTCCTACATCTTTTATAAGAGCTGTTAAAATCTCTTCATGGTAAACAATTTCATTATCTATTCTGGTAATATCCTCTTTAGTAACTTCAGTAGTTAAATTTTCTACTTTTTTCTCTAAAGTATATATTTTATTATATAACTGTTTTATTAGAGCATCTTGAGTACTTGGCTCTTTTTGTATACTCTTTTGAGAGCAACCTTGCATCATAAATAGAGAGACAATTATAAAAATGGAACTCTTCATTAAATATCTATTCCTTGTCTAAAAGTGAACACGTTGCATTATCTAACGTAAAATCTACATTTTCACGTAAAGTTTTAATATCTAGTATGCACATCTTTTTAACGTATTCTACAAAATTATCCATTAACATTACCTCGTTTTTTATAACAGCCAATGTATTATGAGTACGTATATTGTGAAATGAGTGACTCTTATGTAACTGTTTTTGGTGAATATGTATTTTTTCATCTCTACTTTTTGAAATAACTCCAAGAGAGTGAGCTAAGCTTAATATATTTTCTAGATAATCATGTTCATCTTCTAAAAGAAGTAAAAATGAACGTTCTTCAGAAATATTGTCGTGTAACCTACTCTCTGTTTTTGAATGTAGAAAATTTATTGCCATGTAAATTAGAAGTTTCAGGTGCGTTTTTGTAATTATCTCATATGGATAGTTAAATAAAATAGTAGCCACCACATGATCAAAATGGACTAAAACATTCCTATATATCTCATCCATAAAAACTCTAGTTAATTCAAAACGACCTTGATCTACTATAATATTTGGTTGAATATAACCACCAAATGGCAAACCGAGGCTATTCCTATAACTTCTTTTTAGAAATTCATCCATAAATATCGCTTTTCCAAAATGGATGTTTATTTCAGAGTGAAGCAAAATATTACCCTCTATCTCTAACTCCTCTTTTAATTTATTACTCAACTTATCTATAAATCTCAAAGCGATTTTAGCAATTGTATTCTCACCGGGGCGAATAGGAATGTAAGTAAGGGTTACAGGGACTACTGCTGTTGGTAAATCTATTAAATCATCTTCATGGTTAATCTCATAATGTTTGTAAAATTTTTTTAGTCCATCTTCATCTTTAAGCTTTAGTAATTCTTTCAATTCATTACGTAAAAGTTCAGATTTAATCGCCAAAAGAGCAGAACCTGTATGAATTTCTCGCTCACTACTGCTTGACTGAACAACATAGTTCATATTAACTTTAGTAATCTTTTTACTCTTAACCATATGTCCTTCTGGGTATATAAGCCAATTATGTTTTCCAGAGACTAAATCACCTAATATAATATTATTTCTATTATGCTCTTTAGTAGATATTGTTCCTAGTTTTCTAAGGTATGTACCAAAACTACTAGTAAATATTTTGTAGTTAGCTAATGAGCGTACAATTTTATCTGTACGCTTGTAAATAACATTAGGAATTATAAATGTCTCTGTTCTAGTAAAATGGTTTGATACAAAAAGTGTAGTATTTTTAGGAATATTCTCTAACCCAGTTACATGTACTTTTGTATTCATTAAACCCTGTAACAATCTAACAAACATACTACTAGATTGATACACAATAGAATTGTCCATAATTATTACCTCAATTTTTTATACGCAGTTACCGTAAAAGAATCTACTGCAATTGCAGCTTCAACTGCCTTTTCCTCTTCTTCTAATAGTTTTAACTCATCACCAGTAAGTTCAGCCCTTTTTTTATGTAAAGAAAAAGCTTTAAGTCTCAAGTCAAAAGCATGTTGCAAGTCTGAATTTTCATCCCAATATATATCTTTACATAAACTATTTTTTTGAGTTTGACTCATATGTGAAGATATTTTAGTACTATTATCATCTTTAACACCCACACCAAGTGGATTAAGCCTAAGTATGAACGTGCCGACTGAACATGAAATATTATTTGTAACACTCTCAAATGCTTTTTGTATCTCAGCTAAGGCATAATTTGCATACCAATGCACATAAACCTTATCTTCTTCACTTGGTTCTGCTTCATAACGACGTAAAACTGCACTAAGGAGATAACTATATGACAATATATCTCCCATACGCGCATTAATATACTCATGTCTTTTAATAGAAGAACCAAACTTAATTATCAATATTTCACTAAGTAATGCAAAATTAGCAGATGCCCAAGCTAATCTCCTCTCATAAATTTTAAACTCTTTCTCTTTTATGTGAGTTCTGTGTGAATATCCACGAGTAATATAAAGAATCCCAGCACATACAAAATTTCTAATGTTAAGTACAGTATGTTTTAAAACAGCAACTTCCAGCCTCTTTGAGTCACTATCTCTAATTGCATCAAACTCCTCTTTAAGTGTTGGATGCGCGCGTATTAATCCCTGTCCATACTGCATAAGAGTACGTGTTAAAATATTTGCACCCTCAACTGTAATAGCAATAGGAACAGAGTTATAATACGAATATAACACATTCTTAGGGCCTCTTGAAATTGCAGAACCACCCATAATATCCATTGCATCATTTATAATTGTCCTAAAACTCTCTGTTGAATGATACTTTACAACTGCATTTATAACTGAAGGTTTCTCTCCTGCGCTTACAGCAGAAGCTGTAAATACTCTTACAGCCTCTAACATGTACGTATATGCTCCAATACGTGCTAAAGGTTCTGAAATTCCCTCAAAACTTGAAAGACTAATCCCAAACTGCTCTCTAACTCTTGCATAATGTCCAACTGTTTTTGCTACAGTTTTTGCCGATCCTGCTGCGACTGATGGCAGGGATATACCGCGTCCAACAGACAAAGACATCATTAACATCTGCCACCCTTTTCCAACACCCTCTTTTTCACCTATTACATCATCTAAAGATATTACAACATCTTTACCCTCTAATGGTGAATTAACAAATACAACACCCATTGGATCATGTCTTCTGTTTTGTCCAACACCTTTTAAAGATGCATCTACTAACGCGCAAGTAATTCCAATATCTTCAACATTACCCAATATATGATTTGGATCACGTAGTTTAAATGCCAAACCAATAACTGTTGCGATTGAACCAAGCGTAATGTAGCGTTTTGAAAAATTAAGACGAATCTTAACTTCACCACCTTTATCTTTAAAAACTTCACCATTTGAACTAATCGAAGATGCGTCACTACCAGCGTTTGGCTCAGTAAGAGCAAAACATGGAATCTCATCTGCTTTAGCCAAACGAGAAAGCCAATAATCTTTCTGAGACTTTGTTCCAAAATTCATAATAAGTTCAGCCGGTCCTAAAGAATTTGGAACCATAGCAGTAATTGCTAAGACTTGTGAGCGACTTGAGAGTTTAGATACAACCGCACTATGAGCCAATGCACTAAATCCAAGTCCTCCATATTTTTGTGGAATTATCATTCCAAAGAATTTATTGTTTTTTAAATATTCTAAAAGCTCAGGACTTAAATCTCTTTTTTGTGACTCTTGCCAAACATTACACATAGAACATGCAACTTCAGTTTCATTTGCTAAAAAAGATTTCTCTTCAGATGTCAACTCACTATATGGTTCACTAAAAATTCTTTTAAAATCTGGTCTACCACTAAAGAACTCCTTTTCAATCCAAACAGTACCAGCATCAAGTGCAACTTGCTCTGTTTGAGAAATTTTAGGCATTAGCGGATGTAGCATTTTAATAAGTGGCTTAAATATTATACGCTGTCTATAAACTACTAAAACAACAACTATTATCAGTAAAATATACATCATTATATATCCTTATAAAATTGGGTTAAACCATTAGATGGAGTGAAGCGTTTTCCAAATTTATCTTCATACTTTTTCATTTTTTCTCTGACAATATCAACTCCAATAGAGTCACTATAGTGTAAAATTCCACCTCTAAACGCAGGAAAACCTGTGCCCATTATCATCGCTATGTCTAGATAACTTGGTTTTTCAATAATACCATCTTCAAGAACCATAGAAGCTTCATTAATCATCATCAGCATACAGCGCTCAACTATTTGAGTATTTGAGTTTTTACTTGTTCGTAACTCATCATTTGGCACTACTTTTTTACCACTATACTCATAAAACCCTACTCCACTCTTTTTACCTAACCAGCCTTTATCATGCATAGAACTTAATATATAACTTGATTTCATCCTATCCTTGTATGAAGAGTATAAAACATCTGAAACTTTATGTGCCACATCTATGCCAACTTCATCAAGAAGTCTAAACGGACCCATAGGCATACCCCATTTTTCAATCTCTTTGTCTATTTTAACAAAGTCAACTCCTTCTTCATACATCAAAGATGCCTCATTTAAATAACTAAAGAGAATTCTATTGATAACAAAACCGGGGCTATCTTTTACAACAATTGCAGTTTTACCTAACTTTATTGCAAGTGCTACGACTCTATTTACAATATCTTGTGAAGTTTTTTCAGTTTTTATAACCTCAACAAGTGGCATTTTATCTGCTGGATTAAAAAAATGCATTCCAACAAAACGTTCAGGATAACGCATAACACTGCTCATTTGAGTTAAACTCAAAGATGAGGTATTTGTCGCAATAATCGCAGTTTTCTTTAGTTGCGTTTCAAGAGTTATCAAAAGTTCTTGTTTTATATGCATATCTTCAGGCACAGCCTCTATCACAAAATCTTTTTTTGATAGATCATGAGAGGATTCACTATAACTTAGTTTATCCATACAGCGATCTACTTTAAATGGCAACATTTTTTTAGAGCCTCTTAATTTTGTAAAAAGTGATTTAATCATTGAGTACGCTTTAGCTGAACTTTGAATACTTCTTGTGCAAACTTTTAAAGCTAATCCATAATATAAAAATAGCCAACCAATAGCAGAACCCATTACTCCTGAACCAAAAATTGCTACATCTTTAATTTTTGTATCACTCTCATACTTATGTTTTAACTCTTCACTAGTTAAGAATAGAAAAATCAAATTTTTTGCAGTATCGCTTCTACTAAGTTTTAAAAATACTCTACTCTCTTTTGATATTCCTTTTTCATAACCTTTTCCAAAAGTTTTTTCTAAAACATCAATTGCTAAAATAGGCGCTTCATAGTGACCCTTAGTTTTTTTCAAAACCTCTTTACGTGCATAAGAGATAATTAATGGTTTTAGAATATGTTGCATCCAATATGGATATATAACATTAGAGCGTTTTTTAAAACTTTTCAACAACTTTTTACTAAAAACTTCAACCTCGTCATCTAACCACTCATGCACTGTCGTATAATCTACAACATTCATTTTTTTTGCATCTTTTGAGTTATATTTTCTACCACTTGTCACCATAGTAATAGCATTATAAAGACCACTTAGTGCTAGTATTCTCTGAGTTCCACCAAGACCTGGAATTAATCCTAAATTAACTTCAGGGAATCCAATAAGCGCGCTTGTGCTTGCTAATCTATAGTCACAAGCCAAAGCCAACTCTAAACCACCACCTAAACATGCGCCATCTATTACGGCTAATGTCATACAGTGTAAATTTTGAAGTTTTAATAAAATGTTTAAACCATAATCAATTAACTCTTTAACTTCTGTTTCATCTTTAAAAGTAGCTATCTCTTTAATATCTGCACCTGCTATAAAAATACCAACTTTTGCACTCTTTATACGAAGAAGTTTTACCTTTTTATTTTCTGCAATTTCATCTAAGGTTTTATCTAACTCTTTTAAAAAAGAGGAGCTTAATGTATTTACTTTTTTATTAGGTTCATCTACAACTAAATCAATAATTTTGTCTGTGACCTCTACTAGCTTAATCATCACTCTACCTCCAAAATCAGAGCAGCACCCTGTCCACCACCTACACAAAGAGTGGCAAGACCTGTTGATAAACTTCTAAGACGCATCTCTTTTAAAAGATGTATAACTATACGCATACCACTCATTCCAACTGGATGTCCCATAGCAACAGCGCCACCATTAACATTTAAAATGTCACGGTTAATCTCACCAATTGCACTATTTTGTCCTAAATATTTAGATGAAAACTCTTTAGAAGCAAATGCCATCTCATTTGCAATTACCTGCGCTGCAAATGCTTCATTCATCTCTATTAGCTCAAAATCACTAAATTTTAAACCACTCTTTTTTAAAACTTTTGCTGTTGCATAGACTGGACCTAGTCCCATTCTATGTGCTGGTACACCAACATATGAGTAATCTCTTAAATAACCTAAAACATTAAAAGCTCTTTTTTTTGCTTCACTCTCACTCATTAGACTAACAGCTGCTGCACCATCTGAAATTTGTGAAGCATTTCCAGCAGTTACTGTTGCATGTTCTTTTGCAAAGAGTCCTCTTAACTTCTCTAAAGAGGTTATGCTTTGCCCCTCTCGAACACCATCATCATAATCTAAGACTTTTGAATCATCATAAATAACTGGAATAATTTCAGAACTATATACACCAGAAGATCTAGCAATAGATGCTCTGGTGTGACTCATAAGTGCATACTCATCTTGTGCTTCTCTTGAGATGTGAAATTCTCTAGCTAACACTTCAGCAGTTTGTCCCATATTCATATTAATTGTAGGATCTTTAAGTGCTTTAAAAAGTGCTACAACAGGTCTAAAATCTGAAAATTTTAAAGTACTTAATATTTTTATACGCTCATATGCATTTTTAGCGTGGCTAAAATGCATTATAAAATCTTGAAAATGTTTGCTAAATAATAGTGGTGTGTTACTCATAGATTCTGTAGCTGCTGCTAAAATTATATTTGCTTCACCAGCTTTAATCTTATTTGCAGCACTTGTTATTGCTTCCATTCCTGATGCACAGTTTCTATTTACAGTAAATGCAGGAATATTAAAGTCAAATCCAGCACGTGTAGATATAATTTTAGCAATGTTAGGAGCGTGAGCAGGAGATGCGACATTACCAACAACAACTTCATCAAACTCACTTTTATCTATTTGTGAACGTGATAAGAGCTCTTTAACAATAACTGAGCCCAGTGCATCAGCTTGCAAATCATTAAATTTTCCACCAGCTTTTGCTATTGGTGTTCTAAATCCCTCTACAATTGCTATGCGATTTTTATAATTCGACATTTGGCGCCTCCTTATACTAAATTCCAACTCTTCTTAATTAGTTAGTCATCTTCATACATAGAATCTATTTTGTCACTAAAATATTTTAGTACTTTTTCTCTACGCAACTTTTGTGATGGGGTTAACAACCCTTTTGCTATAGTTGGAATCTCATTAATAATAGTAAATTTTTTAATTTGCTCAAAATTATTTAATTTCAAATTTAACTTTCTAACAAATCTATTTATCACTTTAGAGTTATCATTTAAACTCGAAAAAATTAATGCTGATGCGAACTTTTTACCATCTGCCACAATCAAAACCATGTCAATATCTTTATGATGAGAAAGTTGCTGTTCAATATATACAGCTCTAACATACTCACCAGTAGAAGTTTTTAGTAGCTCATTTTTGCGACTATGTACACTTAAAAAACCATCACTATCAATAGAACCTAAATCACCTGTATGGAACCAACCATCTCTATCAATCACATCATTGGTTGCCTCTTTTAAGTGATGGTAACCTTTCATTAAAGATCTACTTTTAACTAGAATTTCTCCATCTCCTTCTAACCTTACTTCAACACCATCTAAAACTTTTCCACATGTACCCACTCTATTCTCTTTAGGTGTATTTACACTAATGACAGGAGAACATTCAGTCATTCCATAACCTTGATACAAAGGAACTCCTATGTTTAGAAAGAATCTATGTAACGATAGACTTAGTGGTGCACCGCCAACTATTAAATAGTTCAATCTTTTTCCAAAAATTGCACGTACCTTTGAGTAAACAGAGAGGTTATATAAACGATGTTTTGGAGTTTTAATATTAAACCTATCATCTTCAAACGCGTTATTTAGTGCATTATTAGCTATCAATCTTTTTGCTATGTAAGATTCATTTGCATTTGATCTAATTTTTGCATATATTTTTTCTAGAACTCTAGGCACTACAGTCATAACCGTGGGATTAACCTCTTTAAGATATTTTGATACATTTGTTACATCATCTACAAAATTTATTTTAATTCCACTTTGTAGATAAAAGAGTATAACCATTCGCTCAAAGATGTGAGCCATTGGTAAAAAGCTAAGTGCTTCATCTAAATCTGATTCTAGAGTATATATTTTTCTAATTGAGTATAACTGATTGAGTACATTTGAATGCGTTAACTCTACACCTTTTGGTTTAGCTGTACTACCACTTGTATATACGATTGTATAAACATCATTTTCATCTATTTTACCAATCATCTCGTTTATGATTACTGGATTTTTCTTTACTATTGTCTCACCAAGCTGTATCAGCTCATCAAAAAACATTAATACAGGATCATTATCAACATCTTCATTGACAATAATTTTTTTAATATTTGGATTTCTAATAAGAGTTTTAGCTAAATGAGTAGAAGATACTATAGCGAACTCTGCATTAGAATCATTAATCTCATAATCTAAATTTTCACTACTTATGTCTGTATATATTGGAATACTAACTCCACCACACATAGCAATAGCAGCATCAGCAATAACCCAAAGAATAGAAGAGTTCGCCATAATTACAACACTTGAACCACTGCTAACACCCAAATAATTAAGTCCAGCTGCACAAAAGGTGACTTTCTTATAAAGCTCTGCACCGGTTAAACTATTTTGCGTATTTAAATCATGCAAAATTGTATGACTGTTATAGTTATTTTTAATATTAAAAATTAAAGAAGCAATCGAATTATAGTGTTCTTGCATAATAACTCCTCATCTATTTACACATATTAAAACATTATTTAGCTTTAATGTCAAGATAATAAAATTATTTATTAAAAATCTTATAAAATTTGAGTAACTACAGCACTATAGTAAGTCTATTATTGAAAATATAAATATGGAAAGTTTAATTGAATTTTTGAAGTATAGAAAGATTCTGGTGACTATGCACCAAAATCTATAACATTAGCACCAAGCCCTTGTAATCGTGTGTCAATTTTTTCTAAAGCAAGTTCTAATGATTTATAACTAATTTCAGGCAGTGTATCACCCCAAATCTTTTCAGCCTCTTTGAATCCTTGTATGATTCCCTCTCTGCCTGCTTTTAACATATCTACATTGTCACCAGCGCCAGTTAAAACAAAATCAGCCAGACGATTAGATGTTTGAGAGGCTCCAAAAAAACCATCATCTGCAACTAAACCTTTTGCATCATTTTGTGTAATTTCACTAAACGGCTTACCTGTGTAACCAATATCGCTAAGGGTTAATGCTGGTGGCTCTTTTGGTTCGAAACTAAATGAAAATGTCTCTACCTGAAAATAAACATTTGATTGGCTTAGGTTAGCCGGTTCTTGCAAAAAAGATGGCACATTATCTGTGCCACTAATCGCATCATTCTTTTTTATATCCAACTGCTGTGCCATAGACATAGCAGTTATTTGAGTACTTATTCGCATAATACCACTCCTTCACACACAGTAGTAATATCGACAAAACTTATATATTATTTAGATTTAGGACGAAATGCCTTTATGACACTCTCATCACACTCCAAATATGGTCCCTCTATTAAATCTATACAGTAAGGAACTGCTGGAAAAACTGCATCTAAACATTCACGAATAGACTTTGGCTTTCCAGGAAGATTAATAATTAAAGAGTTATTACGAATACCAGCAGTTTGACGTGAAAGAATTGCTGTAGGCACATACTGTAAGCTAACTTGACGCATAAGCTCACCAAACCCTGGCATCATTTTTTGACACACATTTTCTGTAGCTTCAGGAGTGACATCACGTAGTGCTGGACCTGTTCCACCAGTCGTTACAACTAACGAACAACCCTCATCATCGCAAAGCTCTATCATAGCTTTTTCAATTTCTACTTGTTCATCTGCTATAACTCGATATACTGGTTCAAACTCAGAAACTAAATAATCTTTTAAAGTCTCAATAATAGCCTTTCCTGAAATATCTTCATAAATACCTTTACTAGCTCTATCAGAAGCTGTAATAATTCCTATTTTAATCATTTTTATCCTTAAATTTTATCTGGAAAATTATTTATCATCTCACTATATGTTTTGTTCTTTTTCAAAGATTGCACAACAACATCAAGAGGATCTTCATAAATATCTGGCAAATCATACTCATTTTCTTGAAGCTCAAATGCTAACTTCTCTAGAGGTGGAGTAAACTCTGCATCTACACCATCTTTGTTTCCACGAGCATCAACTCTATACCAGCCATAATCTTTTAAGTATATTGCATTTAGTCCATGAAGACAGTAAACATCTTTTTTGTATTCTGAGCAACTAAGACGCTGGTAACAAAAACCTGTAGGAATATTATTAGCTCTTAAGAGTGCCGCAAGTAGGTGAATCTTAGCATAACACCAACCAGTTTTATACTTCAGGACATCACTAGCAATGCAGGTTGTAATATCATCTTTGTAATCTCCGCTATGGTGAATCTCATCTCTTACATATTCAAAACAGTTTTTTGCAACCTCTATCTCTGTTTTACAATTAGAAGATAGCTCATTTGCTAAACTTTTAATCTCCTGATTTGAGAAGTTTATTATCTCTGTCTCTTTTAAAAAGTTTTCCATGCAAAATAATACACAAAAAAAGGAACTAATTTTGCTTAATATCACTCAATATGAAACAAATGTTTATAACTGACCTTGACCATACATTTTTACGTAACGATTTAACCATCAGTACATTTACAAGAGATGTATGGAACGCTAACGCAACCACTGCCCTACTTTCAGTAGCCACTGCTAGAAGTTACAAAAAAACAACTGAGTTTTTACATGGTTTACACCTTACACTACCTATGGTTTTACTAGATGGTGCACTTGTTGTAAATGAAAAATCTGAAATTATCTCTACTAAACTTATAAATAGAGATTTAGCAAATAGTATAATTTTTGAAAGTAACAAATTTGACATTCATCCTTTTATTTTAGCAATGTCAGATTCTGTATTTGATGAGAAGTTCATCTATCCAAAAAAAAGAAACTTGTACCAAGAAGAGCTTTTAAAAAGATACACCGGAGATGATAACCTAGTTGAACACTCAGGTATTGCAACTGAAGATAAAAATTTAAAACTAGTCTACATGGCACACGAAAGTGTTTTGAGACCATTAACTGAACATCTAAAGTCTGTATTTAATGACTCTTTAGAGTTTAAACTAGCACCTGAGGCCTATTTAGGATGCTACTTTTTAACAGTTTTACATCCAGAGGCTGACAAAGCTCATGGACTAAGAACAATAGGTGAGTATATGTCTCATAATCTATCAGACATTACTGTTTTTGGAGACAACTTAAATGATCTTGGAATGTTTGAGTTAGCTGGTACCTCTGTAGCTGTTAAAAATGCTCAAGAAGAGGTAAAAAAAGTAGCTGACATAATTTTAAAACATACAAATGATGAAGATGCAGTAGCTAAATACTTAAAAGAGATTCATGCCTAATAAAAACTCTTCGTTTATGCCAATGGCTATTATTGGATTACTTTTCTTTGTATTTGGTTTTGTGACATGGCTAAATGGCTCACTCATTCCATTTTTAAAAATCATCTGCGAGCTTAATGATTTTGAGGCTCTTTTTGTAACATTTGCATTCTACATTGCCTATACAGTTATGGCACTTCCGATGTCATTCATCTTAGAGCGTGTAGGTTATAAAAATGCTATGGCACTTGGTTTAACAATTATGGTAGTAGGTTCTTTACTCTTTATACCAGCTGCAATGAGTGCTAACTATTTAATATTCTTAATTGCACTATTTGTATTAGGAACTGGCTTAACAATTTTACAAACAGCATCGAACCCCTACATTGTACTAATCGGTTCTAAAGAGAGTGCAGCGATGAGAATTAGTATTATGGGACTCATAAATAAAGGTGCTGGAGTTATTGTTCCACTAATTTTTACAGCGCTAATACTTTCAGACATTGGTACTATAGATGGTAGTGCAAGTGCTGAGCAGCTTAATACACTAGCTTCAAGGCTAATAGAACCATACGTCTATATGGCTTTAACTCTTAGCGCGTTAGTTGTCCTTGTTAAGTTCTCACCTCTGCCTGAACTTGAATTTACACAAGATAAAAACCTTGACCAGCATACAAGTATATTTAAATACCCTCAAGCTATTTTAGGAAGTATTGCACTCTTTTTTTATGTTGGAGTTGAAGTAATTGCAGCAGATACAATTGGTCTTTTTGGGCAAAGTTTAGCGGTAGAAAACTTTACATCTTTAACTTCTTACACAATGGTTTTTATGGTTATTGGCTACATTTTAGGTGTACTTTTAATACCAAAATATATAAGCCAAGAAAAGGCACTACTAAGTTCAGCAATTGCTGGAATTTTAATAACTATTGCAATAGTTCTAAGTTCAAATACAGATACACTTATTTTAAATACACCAAATAGCATAATGTTAGTGGCTCTGCTAGGATTAGCAAACGCGCTAGTATGGCCAACAATTTGGCCTCTAGCACTTGATGGTCTGGGAAAACAGACTGCACGAGCTAGCGCACTTCTTATAATGGCAATAGCAGGTGGTGCAATTTTACCACTTGTTTTTGGAAAACTAGCCGAAGTTAGCGGAGACTTTCAACAAGCATATTTAGTATTGATTCCATCTTATTTATTTATACTTTTTTATGCCATAAAAGGACATAAGTTAAAAAGCTGGTAATAAAGTTGGAACAGCAGTTGCTTACTTTTATTTGACTATTTAACTTAGGAAATAAGATGATAACTTCTGCAACTAGTAGTACACAGATTTATAGTATTAATCAAGTTACAAAAACTAGAGCAACTTCTGTATATTCTGAAGCCACACCTACTTCACCAATTAGTAGAATGGAGCAGATGCAAGAGAAGTATAAAGATATTTACAGTCCTATGCCTGCGTCTTACTCTAAAGAAAGAGAAGAGTTGCAATTAGAGAAGATTAGGGAAGTCTATCCTGATGCTATGTCAAATAGTGATGCTATGCAATGGATTGAGAATAATCTTATTTCTTTTAAACTTGGTGAAATAGAAAGTCAAGAAAATAAAGAGACAAATCAAGCTAACACTAATAAACTTATGGATAGTTTAGGTGGAATAGATAAATTTAATGAAAGTGTATTATACACTCGCGAGATGAGAGATAAATATCCGGTTAACAAATGGGCAGGAATTTCTAATTCAAAGGAATTGGCAAACTTCTATAATGCAGCTGTATATGAAGGCTTAGAGAATGGGAAAGATTTAAAGACTGCCACGGGTGATGCATATAGTGCAATGAACCATAATATAGATACTTCTGAACTTTCACAAGAAATTGCATATAAGCCAACTGATGAAGAGAAAGTTCTTATCAAGATAGCTAAAATGCGTGCAGAATCGTCTTTTCTAATAGATTTGAGAGATTATGGATTTAATATGCAATGGGATAGTTTTGATAACATAGAACCAAATGATAAAATAATGGTTTCAAATATTGAAAAAAGATTAGAAATGTATGACTTTATGTTAAAAAATCCAAATATTATTGATGAAAAATTTCAAAAAATAAATGAAGTAAATAATTCTGCTGGTCAAATAACAAGTGAAAGCATGATTTTTAAACCTGTAATGGAGAGGATGTCTAGAATGGAACTTGCGTTAGATGTATTTAAAAAATATAAAATCTTTGATTCTATTGACATAAAGGCATAAAGAATCTTTTATACCAAATAAAGACAAGCGTATTTATTATTGTTTCCATGTTATTTATTTATACTTTTTTGTGCCATCAAAGTACATAAATTAAAAAACTGGCAATAAAGTTGGAACAACATTTGCTCATTTTTATTTGACTATTTAACTTAGGAAATAAGATGATAACTTCAGCAACTAGTAGTACACAAATCTATAGTATTAACCAAGTTACAAAGGTTAGTGTGACTACTGCATATACTGAAGTCACACCTACTTCATCAATTAGCAGAATGGAGCAGATGCAAGAGAAGTATAAAGATGTTTATTCTCCTATGCCTGCGTCTTACTCTAAGGAAATAGAAGAGTTGCAATCAGAAAAGATTAGAGAAGTCTATCCTAATGCTATGTCTATACAAGAAACTATACAATGGATTCAAGACAATCTTAAGCCGATAAAGCTTGGTGAAGAAGAAAGTGTTGAAGATAAGATAATTCGTGAAACTAAAAATAATGAATATGTTGAGAGCATGGGTGGGAAAGAAGCATATAAAGAAAGGCTAGACTTTATATATGAAACACGTGCACAGTATCCAATTAATAGATGGGCTAGTGAAAATTTTTCTCCTTCAAATACTAAGGAGTTAACTACTTTTTATAATGCCGCTGTATATGAAGGATTAGAGAAAGGAAAAGATTTAAATACTGCAACACGAGAAGCATATAATCCAATCTACTCCTATATGGATACTTCAGAATCTGTTAACAATGAGCTAGAAAAAGTACTTTCTAGTCCTGTAGATATTTTAAATCTTTTTCAAATGGATTTACAGGAAACAGAAACAGCATCAAGTAGAGTTGATAGGACGGATAAATATGTATACAAGCATGGAATAGGTCTAGGCGACACTGTTGATTTGAGGTCTTATGGTTTTAACATGGAATGGAACCATTTTGATTCAGTTCAGAATGATAATGCTATGGTTTCAATGCTTGAAAAAAGAGTAGAGATGTATGATTTTATGCTTGAGAATCCAAGTGTTATAGAAAGTGCATTCTTAAAACTAGATGGTGCCTCTCAAGGAGGAAGAAGAACTAGTGAATGTGCTATTTTAGAGCCTATACGAAGATACCATCTTCCTAATGCAGAACTTGCACTAAGTGTATTTGAGAAGTATAAAATTTTCGATTCAGTTGATATAAAAATATAAAGCTTTCATGTCAACTGAAATTGGAACAACATTTGCTTATTTTTATTTGACTATTTAACTTAGGAAATAAGATGATAACTTCTGCAACGAGTAGCTCACAAATCTATAGTATTAACCAAGTTACCAAAACTAGAGCTACTTCTGCATATACTGAAGTTGAATCTACTTCACCAATTAGCAGAATGGAGCAGATGCAAGAGAAGTATAAAGATGTTTATTCTCCTATGCCTGCGTCTTACTCTAAGGAAAGAGAAGAGTTGCAATTAGAGAAAATTAGGGAAGTTTATCCTGATATGATGTCCTTAAAAGAAGCAATGCAGTGGGTTAAAGAAAATCTTACACCTATAGGTATAGGTGAAGTAGAAAATCCAAAAGATAAAGCAATCCGTGAAGCTCGCAATAAAGAGTATATTGATAACATGGGTGGAGAGGAAGCATTTAATAAAAGAATTGCTTTTATTCATGAAACACGTGCCCAATATCCTACAAATAAATGGGCACATGAAGATTTTACTCCATCAAATATAAAAGAGTTAACTGCTTTTTATAATGCAGCAGTATATGAAGGGTTGGAAGAGGGTAAAGATTTAAAAACTGCTACAAGTGATGCACATAACCCGATTAGTTTTTACATAAATACTTTAGAAAGTGCAACGCATAATGCAGAAAAACATTTAAGATATGTAGGCAATGATAAATCTGATAAGCAAGTGACTCCTGAGCAAGAAAAGAGAATTCAAAATCTTTTAAATAAACATGAAATAGGGTATGGTGATGCTGTTGACTTAAGGCCTTATGACTTTAACATGGAATGGAATCATTTTGATACGGTACAAAATGATAATGCTATGGTTTCAATGCTTCAAAAAAGAGTAGAGATGTATGACTTTATGCTTGAAAACCCTAGTATTGTAGAAAGTGCATTTAAAAAATTAGACGGTGTATCTCGTGGGGGGAGAACTAGTGAGAGAGCTATTTTAGAACCCATAAAAAAAGACCATCTTCCTAATGCAAAGCTTGCGTTAAATGTATTTGGAAAGTATAAAATATATGATTATATTGATATAAAAGCCTGAAGCTTTTATATCAAATAGTACCTATAAAGCTGAACGATTGAATGAAGTTGTAAAGTATAAATCAACAGTACCACCTTCAAAAAAAAAGATGGCATCAAAACCGAACCAAAGTTAATAAATCTTAAGAATTTAAAGATAAATTCAGGTATAAAATAATGCCCCCTTTATTTGACATTTCATAAACTATTTATGTAGAATGATACCATGCTAAAGAAAGAAGAAATATTACAAATATTACATCGGTACAATGAGAAACATAATACTAATGGTTTTTCTCTTGTAAGCTTGTTTGGATCATATGCAAGAGATGAAAATGATATTTTTAGTGATATTGATTTAACATATAAAATTAACCATGACAAGTTTTACAAAGATGACGCCTTTGCTAAACTTGCAAAAATAGATGAAATAAAAAAAGAACTTCAAAATGAACTTCATAGAAAAGTTGATTTAATTCCTGCAAACACAAAAAATAGACTTATTAAAAAAAATATAAAAAATGAAGAAATATTTATATGAAAAATAGATTAGAATCTATTTTAGAAAAAATATCTGATCTTGAGTATTTTATAGCACAAAAGAATGGTAAGATTATGCTTGCCTTAGAATGCAAATAATTTCTATTGCTGAACAACTAAATAAATTAAAAGATGAAAATGAGTTTGAACTTCTTTCAAAAATTAACAAAAATGATTTAAGAGGCTTAAACTCTATTAGAAACTTTATAGCTCATGACTACGATAGTGTTGATGATGAGATATTAGAAGTTGTATTAAGAGTTCATATTCCTAAAATTAAAGAACAAATTAATAATATTTAATATAAAACTATTATGACACAAATAAAGATTTTGACAGAACTAAAAGAATAAATTCTGCCAAAAAAATTTTATAAACAAATACTATTTTTTTGTATCTTGGTAGACATAAGTTAAACGGCTCTGCATCAATTTATTTCGTACAAGAAGGTCTAAGTATGAAATTGCCAACTGGTTTGGATCTAAAACAGGTGCTGGTTTTCCATCATTTTTTAGAAGTTCTTGAACTGGTTTTGCTACATCTACAAAACCTGTACAGCCTAAAATAATTGCATCAGCCCCATCTTCTTCTATACATTTAAGACTCTCTTCATAAACTCTAGCAATTGCTTGATTTTTATCAGAAAGTTCTCCAACTGGAATATTTATGACACGAATGGAAGCAAAGTTATTTACAATACCAAAGTCACGAATATGGTCAATTTGAAGATCTTTTACACTGTCTAAAATGGTAATGATTGAAAATTTTTGTCCAAGCATCATAGCAGTGTAAGCATTTGCTCTAAAACCACCAATTATTGGAATGTTAATTACTTCACGAGAAGGCTCTACACCACACATGTCCATATCTGTGACAAAAACTCCATCATAACCATCTTTTTCAGCTTTTTGAGCAAGCTTTATAACATGAGGAGCATTATTTGCTAAATCATAACGAGACTGGATAAATGGGCTACCCTCTGTAATATTTGCAATATCAATCTCGACATCAGGTGCAGCTACCTCTTTTACAGACTTTAATATCTCTTCATTAACGGAGGTATTATTTATAGGTACTATAACTAAAAGTTTCATACTACTTCTTCCTTTTTGAACAGATTAGTTTTTCAACTGGGACGTATGGTCCATAATAACCAAGTGACTTCAGTGTAGTGTCAAAGATAGTTCTAAAATAATCATTTTGAATCTCTTTTACTGCTGGAATACCAATGAGATAGACAAATTGCCCCTCTACAAGATCTGCATTACTATATGTTTTACCTTTGTTGTCCATGTAACATATAGAATCTGGTGCCATTGCTAGAGGTTCACTACAATCATCAGACCATGCAATAAGATTTTCATTTTGATTACAAATAGTAGCAGTAGCTTTACTTTTTGGATTTAATATATCAACAGTTCCAAAGTCAAAGCCATCTCTTGTAATCTCAGATATAGAAGTCACTTTACCGCTAAAAAGTAACTTTGCATTTAAAAACTTAAGTACAGCGTTAAGTGGGTCACCATCTGCCTCTCTAATTAATTTACCAAGTTTTCTAGCCCTTGTTATAGTCTCTGGGACTACTGATTTTTTTATAGTCTCTCCATCCATACAAAAACTAGATAAAGATGAAACATCATTAAATCCTGAAGTACCAATAATCTGCCTTGTAATATCATCTATCTTAGAAGACTCATTTTGATTAAACATTAAAGATGTCCCACCATCTGAAACAGATGCTTCACTAACAAGTGCTGCTGGTGATACAGAAACATTATCAGCAGCAAAGGTGCACATAGCAAGACTAGGAAAAGCACGTCCACCACCATCACCATCAACAATAGGTAACTTTTCTTGAACAGATACAAGCATAGACATAAAAAAAGCTATGACACCAGATTCCACAGGAATTGTATAGTCAAACGTAAACTCTTTAGAGTGTCCACTACTCATAAAGTTTTTTTGAATAGATGTTTGATGAAGTAGCAGAGAATTTTTAGGAGCGTTGTCAAATCCCACTTTCTTAAAAGCATCTGGCGCGCCCATAGCGGCTAAAACAGGAGCATACTCATTTTTTTTAATGCTTTTATGACTAATATATGGAACTTCGTCTGCATAGGTAAAAATATCTTTCATTAAGTCAGCTCCATTAACTTTCGAGCCTCCACCACCACTAGCTAGTAAAACAACACCATTAAAAATATCATTTAAATCTTGCTTATCAAAATACTTAACCCGTTTATTCATTGCAACTCCTGTAGTTAATATGTACACATACTTCACAATTTAATTACAATAATATTTTCACCATTGTAATTAAACTTAGGTGAATTATATCAGATTAAAATATATTTTTATTTATTTCTTCTAAACGTTTTGGAGTTCCAACATCTATCCAGCTACCACTTAACAATTCACCACTGACTACATTTTGTCTCATTAAGTCTCTCAAAACTGGTGCTAATGCACTTTTGCCATAGTTTAGATGCTTAAATATTTGAGGTTTGTAGTAGCCAATTCCAGAAAATGTATATTTTTCATCTGCATCAGACAACACTCTGTTACTAACGAAACCAAAATCACCACCTAAATTATGTTCAGGATTTTTAACTAAAACTAAATGTGCTAAGTCATCACCTAAGTTAAAAGAAGCATTAAAATTAAAATCTGTCCAAATATCTGCATTAACTACTAAAAATGGTTCACTCCCAAGAAGTGCCAACGCCTTAACAATCCCCCCTGCACTCTCTAATGCACCCTCATTTTGTTCATCTGAATAAACAATTCTAACACCCCATTTTGAACCATCACCTAATGCTTCTATAATCTTATAACCCAAATGTGCAACGTTAATGATTATCTCTTTAAAACCACTCTTTGCTAACTTTTCTATATGCCAAATAATTAAAGGCTTTCCATTAACTTCTAGCAGTGGTTTTGGAATCGTGTCCGTTAACGGACGCATACGCTCACCACGCCCAGCTGAGAGAATCATTGTTTTCATTATAAATATATATCTTCTAAAAGGTTACTCAAACCGTCCAGCTCTTCATACTTACTAGCAGTCTCACGAACATATTTAAATGTCTGTGGCAGGTCATTTAAATAGTTACTTTTTCCATCACGAATATGAAGCCGTGCGAATACTCCTAAAACTTTTATATGTCGTTGCAATCCCATAAAGTCAAACCACTTTAAAAATGTCTTATCGTCAATATCTCTCTTTGTTAAATCTCTAAATTGAAGTGCAAGACTATTTACATCTTCTGTATTGAATTCAATATAACAATCTTTAAGAAGTGATACTAAATCGTAAGTTAGTGCCCCACTCATGGCATCTTGATAATCAATTATACCAATTTGCTTTTTAGGAGTAAACATTAAATTTCTAGAGTGGTAATCACGATGAACAAAGATATTTTGAGGTTGAGAAAGGACTACATCTTCTATGATTTTCAAAGCACTACCAAGCTCAATTTTTTGTTTCTCTGTTAGTTGAATATTTAAATATTTTGATAAAAACCACTCATTCATTAAGTCCATCTCAAAGCGTAAAAACTCTCTATCATAAACTGGCAAATCTGTTGCATCAATGCGTTGCATTTTTACAATCTCTTTCATTGCTAAACTATACAGATTTTTAAAATTATATTCATTTAAAATATTTAAGTAGTGAGTATTACCAAAGTCTTCAATCAGTAAAAAACCGTTTTGTTCATCAGCTTCTAGGATATTAGGAGCTTTTACATCTGCATTTAAAAGCTTTGATGTTATGTGTAAAAATGGCTTTAGGCTCTCAATTTCTAGTGAAGAATCCATAACTATGAAATTTTCACCATTTAGTGTTAGTCTAAAATACTGCCTAAAACTAGCATCTGCTGAGGCCACTTCAATTTTAGCGCCCCTATATTTAGTTCCATCTAGCCACTCTTTAATCTTTTGCATATACCGCCCCTAATACACCATTTTTTATAGCACCTGTAACAAAACTCAAATTTATAACTTCTCTATGTACTCTTTTTCTTGCAAACCATGCAAAAGCCATCGCTTCCATATAGTCTGAACTAACTCCATATTCATCAGTTGAAGCTACTTGTAAATGCTCTAACTCTTGCTTTAACCTTTGCATTAAAAAGCTATTTTTAACACCACCACCACAAACTAATACTTGTTTTAATGGATATTTCTTAATCTCATTAGCAATGCTTTTTACGGTTAGTTCTAGTAGTGTTCTTTGAACATCTTGCGGTGAAATATTAGGAAATTTTTTTAAATGAGTATATAACCAAGCTTCATTAAAAAGTTCTCTTCCTGTACTCTTTGGAGCGCTCATTTGAAAGTATGGCTCACTGAGTAAACTTTCTAAAAGCTCACTGTTCAACTCTCCATCTTCAGCCCAAAGACCATCTTTGTCATAAGATATATTTTTATGTTTACTAACCCACAAATCAAGTAAAACATTTCCAACTCCCGTGTCATATCCAGATAGATTATTACCAAGTAAAGATATATTAGCCATACCGCCAATGTTTAACACACACACACCATCTAAATGTTGAAAAAGAAAGTTATGAAAAGCTGGGGCGAATGGCGCGCCTTGTCCACCTAGAGCAATATCTTTTCTTCTAAAATCTGATACTACATCAATCCCAGTTCTTGAAGAGACAATATTAGAATCTCCAAGTTGCATTGAGAATATATCTGGCTCATGCCAAAGTGTTTGCCCATGCAACCCTATAGCTTTTATATTTTTTCTATCAATATTTTTCTCTTTTAAAAGTGCATTTATGGAACTTGCAAACATAACTCCTAAGTCATGGTCAATTTTTCCAATTTTAAAAAGTGTAGTATTTGAGTTTATTGATTCTAAAATATCTTTTTTAAGCTGCTCATCAAATGCAAATTCTAGTGAAGCTTTTAAAGTACACTTAGTTGAACTAACTTCACATAATGCAACATCAATGCTATCCATACTTGTACCACTCATAACACCAATATATAATTCACTCATTTGCTATTTCCTAACTGCATAATAGCAAATGAGACAATTGTGCCTAAGACTATCTGCCATGAAAATCCTAAGTCAAAACCAAAAATGTAAGGTTGCAGACTTAACACTGTTAAGAATCCAGCTATTAATGCAAAAAGTACAGTTCTTTCATTCCCACGACCAGTAAAGAGTGCTGAAAAATAAACTCCTAAAAGTCCAGAATATGAAAAAGCCATAACACCAAGTGCAAAACTTAAAAGTGGCAAATCACTAAACTGTTGCCAATAAAAACTTAGCATTGCCATCAAACTAAGTAAAATCGCAAAAATTAAAATTGATACGCGAGCAGCTTTTACAAAGTGGTAATCATTTACAGTTGAGTGTTTTTCTACCCAAGGACGATAAATATCTTCAACTGCAACTGAAGACATCGCACCAAGCACTGAATTTGTACTAGAGAGTGCAGCGGCAATTGCCCCTACTGTTACAAATCCACGTAAACCATCTGGCATCTCATTTAGTATGTAGTACATAAAAATTGTTACACTACTTCCTTGGAAACTCTGCGTAAGGTTAGCGTCTTGATAAAATAGGTAAAGTAACAATCCAACTGCTAAAAATAGAACAACTACTGGAATCGTGAATATAATTGAATATATTAGTGACTTCTTTGCCTCTTTCTCATTTTTACAACTAAGAACTCTTTGGGTCATATCTTGATCTAATCCAAAAGCTGCAATGTTCAGCAAAAGCCAACCTGAAAAGAGTGTGAAAATATTAAAATTGCCATTTAAAGAAAAATCAACTATTTTTAGTTTATCTTCTGAATACAGTTTTGAGCTAATTGTAGCAAAGTCCATATCAAGAGAGCTGTACAGGTAAAACAAAACAGCAAGACCAGCTCCAACATAAGTTATGGCTTGAATAACATCACTTAAAATTACAGACTTCACACCACCAAAATATGTATATGCAAGGGCTGAAAACATTAATATTGAAATTGAAATTGCTATATGGTACGCAGATATATCGCTAAATATAATCATCGATATTGCAAGCGCACCAATATAAAGACGAGCACCACTTGCAAAAAGTCTACCAATTAAAAACATTATTCCAGCATACTTTGAAGCTTTAATTCCATAGCGCACAGTTAAAAGTTCATAAACTGTAAGAGCTTTAATAGCATAAAAACGAGGTATTAAAACGTATGAAACAAAGAGTACTGCTAAAAACGAAGATAGATAAAAACCTAAATAGGTCAAGTCTCCTCTGAATGAGTATTCAGGCGCACCTAAAAATGTTGCAGCTGATTGTGAAGTAGCTAAAACTGAAATGGCAACAGCTAGCATTGAAACACTATTGCCACCAACAAAAAACTCTCTTGAAGTTTTAATTTTTGCTCGACTCAGTATTATAGATGTGACTAAAAGTAGTAAAAAGTATGCACCAAATACTAACCAGTCATATGTAGAAAAACTAGAGTTCATTCTTTTTCAAAAATGCAATAAGAGTGTTTGATTCTTCTATTTTAGAAAAATCTATTTGTTTGTTTTTAATTTGTTCATAAATTATATCAACTAACTCATCTACATTTTGATTTGCCAATTGATTACCAAAAAGAAGCATATTTACTCCTGCGTTAATCGCTAGTGTTACAGTCTCTTTTAGTGAGTAATGTTTACTAATTGCTTTCATCTGTAAATCATCGCTTATTATCAAACCTTTAAAGCCTAATTTATTGCGTAATATTTCAGTATTTACTTTACGAGACAATGTAGCTGGGTATTTTTCATCTAAGTTTTTATTAAATACATGTGCTGTCATTATCATGTCAACTTTACTTTTTGCAATTAAAAGTGAATATGGCTCTAGCTCTTTTTCACTCCAAGTCTGTGTAACATCTACAAAACCTTTATGAGAATCTCCTAAAGATGAGCCATGTCCAGGAAAATGTTTCAAAACACTTATTACATCTCTCTTTTTTAACTCATCTATAAAAATTTCAGCAAACTTAACCACTTTTTGAGCTGACTTTCCATACGAACGTTCAAGTCCAAAAATCACTCTGTTATTTTCATTAACAGATAAATCTACAACAGGAGCAAAGTCACAATTAATTCCATTATTAGAGAGTTCATCCGCTAGGCTTGCATAGATATTTTTCGCAAATTTAACATCACTCTTTTCACCAATCTTTTTTGCACTTTCAGTTATGTTAAAACCATATGCCTCTTTTAGACGTGCAACTTTACCACCCTCTTGATCAACTGAAATAATTAGATTCTCTTTAGTAATTTTTTGAAGCGATGAAGTCAACTTTTTCAACTGCTTAGGTGAGCGAATATTTTTTACACGATTTCTATCTGTGTAGTATCTATCAAATAATATTACACCACCAAGATTATATTTTTTAATATCTTTATATATTTGACTATTTTTTGTAATTTTTTCTTCATTAAATCCAACAACAAGCATTCTGCCTATCATCTTTTTTATGCTCTCTTCACTTAGTTCTAAAGCTTGCAAAAAAATCGGGAATAATAAAAATAGAAAAATTTTAATCTTCAAGTGCATTCTCACTTAAAGAGGTCATTAAAACCAGTTGCCCCATATCTTCAAAGAACTTCTCAATATTTTTTGTATTAGTTCCTATAATCTCTTTAAATGAGTCTACAAACAGATTTCTTGTTCTCTCAGACGCTCCAGAATATGCCTCAATTACCCACTCTAAAGAGAGAGTGTAGATTTTACCATTAACATCATACTCAATTGTTGAGGCTGGATTAATCCCAACTTTTAGTAACTCATCTTTGCAAAAATCTACCATAATTTTGTTTTCCTGAATATTTTTTGTATTATACCAAATGAGACAAAACGAACGAGAACTTTTATCTGAAAAAATAAAACAAGAGATAAAATATTTAATAGATGAAATTTCTTTACTTGAATCAAAAATGCAACCTATCAAATATGACTGCTCTCTTGGCGCTCTTGCTCAAAACAGTGCGTTAGGAGAACAAGAGATAGATGCTAAAGTTCTAATACAAAGTGAAAGTAGGCTTGAAAAACTGAAGCATGTCCTAAAACATATTAATTCGAAAGATTATGGCATATGTACAGTTTGCGATGAAGAGATAAATATAGAAAGGTTAAAGATATTGCCTGAATCTACAATTTGTATAGATTGTGCAAATGAGAATTAACTCTCTAATTTAATAGAGAAATTAACACCATTACCTAACTTGCTATCTACCTCAATTTCCCCATTAAAACGTGTTGAGACTATGTTATAGACTATATGCATACCAAGACCTGTTCCACCATATTCACGACCCGTAGTATAAAAAGGCTCATATATTTTATCAATTGTCTCTTTTGACATACCATGACCGTTATCAGCATATGTCAAATATAAAAACTCATCTTTCATATTAGCATCTATTGTAATTGTTCCAGTATCAGTGCCTCTAAATCCATGATTTAAAGAGTTTAAAATAAGATTTGTAAGTATTTGAGAAAAAGCACCAGCATAACTAGTTAAGCTAATTCCATCTTCAATATTAATATCTATATTAATATTTTTTGAACGAAAATTAGAGTTTAGGCTAAGTATAATCTCATCAATATAATCTTTAATAAAAAAGAGTCTCTTCTCTTCATTGCTTTGATCTACTGCAACTTGTTTGAAACTTTTAATTAAGTCGGCTGCTTTTCTAAGCCCCACTGTTACACTCTTTGAGACTTTTTCAACATTATCTAAGAAGTCTGTAAACTCCTCTTCACTTAAATCTTTTTCTTTATAGAGCTTACTCATTCTTTGACCAAGTTCTGTAAGCCATGTCATTCCAACAAGACCATTACCAATTGGTGTATTAATTTCATGTGCTACACCAGCTACTAAACCACCAAGTGATGCCATTTTTTCAGATTGCACCAACTGATCTTGCGTAGCACTCAAGTAGTCTACCATCTGTCTTAATTCATCATTTGCGTTTTCTAACTCTGATGTTCTAATTTTAACATTATGTCCAAGGCGTTCATTCAAATTTTCCATACGTCTTTGATAACGTTTTTGAAGAGTAATATCTCTAATTGAACCAAAGACAATTGTTTTACCATATATGTGAGCTTTTGCTAAAGATACTTCAGCATCAAATGTACTCCCATCAAATCTTTTAAAAATCCAAAAAAACCGATGATGTCCATCTTCAATAGCATTATTAATCTCATTTTCAATCTGTTCTTCTATTGGTAAATCGTTATATTGTTTTGAAGCAGAAATGTCAGTTGGTGATAACCCAATTATACTCTCCCAATTTTTTGCACGAAATAGTTCCACCGTAGCTTGGTTTACCTGAGTAATCTCTTTTTTGTCAGCATCAACAGTTATAATTGGATCATGAAATGCATAATATAACGTTCTGTATATCTCTTCACTCTCAACTAAAGCTTCGCGTGTCTGCTTTAGAGATGCAGCATATACATTCTTAGCCTCAATCTCATTATATAACTCATTTGATGAAGAAAATTCTGATGACATTTAAACCTACTATTTACTTATTTTAACTTAAAGTGTTAGAAAGTGTAGTAAAGTTTACTTTAAACTAACATAAAAAATGTCCTACATTCTGTAACCAAAAAATATCACAATTAATTATAAAAAATTCTCTAGCATTATTTGCATCAATAATTTTATCTTCAGAGCCCAAATATACCTCTATACGGATACCTTTTGACTTTAAGTACTCAACTGTTTCTTGAGAAAAAGTATACTTTAAAAGCTCTTCTAACTCATCTTTTTTTGCACTATAAGTCTCTATTTTCTCATTAATTTCTGATGGATAAAAACAATTTTTTAGAAAAGTGTCAATATAATCATCACTATTCTTAGAAAAATACAATAACTGCATACGCTTAAATTTATCACTCTTGTCTTGAAAAAATGCAGGTGAAAATAGTTGTATTGTATCTATTCTAGAAGTAGAAGCTTTTGCATACTCTATTGCTTTTATTGCACCGTAACTGAGTCCTGCAACATTAAACTCTGAATTAATTAAGTACTTTTCACACAGGTACTTATCATTTTTAAGTGCAAACCCACTAAAAAACTTCATCTAAATACTTCTTAATCAATTTTCTATCTATACTTTCTATCTCAATCAACTCTTTTACAACCAAATCAATGCTAGGGCGCACTCCTGTTAAAAACTTTTTAATCTCTTTGTATGACTCTTCTATTAAATGTGTAGTTTCATATTTAGAGGCTATGATATGTTCACCCATAGCAAGCTCATTAACCATCTCATCAGCTAAAATACGAGCTTTTTTAATATCATCTTTAACATTTGAGAAGTGTTCACCATAATATATTTCGCTAACTGCCATTCCACAAAGTAAAACTTTCAGATGTGAACTTAACTCATTTTTTGACATTAGTGACATCTCTTCTATCTTAATATCATCACTAAGTAAAGTAACTTTTTTAAAGTCAAGACCAAACCAACAAGCACAAACAGCTCGCGATGCCTGATAAAGTGCTTGATACTCTTTTTGATCTTTTGTGAAAATTTGAACTCTTTTTTTACCAAGCAGTACTCTATCTTTTACAGCTTCAAAGTGAGACATATCAACACTTTTAGTATTTTGTCTAAAAGCTTGAATTGCTGCTTCGTTTATAAGTGCTGAAATCATTGCGGGACTAAAACCAACGCTAATAGATGCTATATCTTCAGGTTTAACATCATGTTCAATTTTTGACAGATAAGAGACAGCAATTTCTATTCTCTCCTCAAACGTAGGAAGTGGTACAAAAACACGTCTATCAAAACGTCCAGGACGTAAAAGTGCGCTATCTAACATCTCTATCTTATTTGTTGCTGCAATGACTACAATTTGTGTACTCTCTTCAAAACCATCCATTTCAGTTAAAAGCTGATTTAATGTCGCCTCACGTTCATCATTACGTGATCCACCTCTACTTTTACCAACAGCATCAATTTCATCAATAAATATTATAGATGGTGCAGACCGTCTAGCTTCTGTAAAAAGTTCTCTAACTCTCTTAGCACCCATACCAACATAAATATGTACAAAAGAGGCACCACTTTGATAAAAAAATGGTACATTTGCCTCTGATGCAACCGCTTTTGCTATCATTGTTTTTCCAACACCAGGGGGTCCAACTAACAAAATCCCTCTTGGCATCCTAATTCCAAGACGCTCAAATTTAGTTGGATCTTTTAAAAACCAAACTACCTCTTCAAGTTCTAACTTAACATCATCAATCCCAGCAATATCTTTAAAAGAGACATTTGAAGTTGACGCTGTTATTGGAGTGTCTGGCACAGAATCATTAGCTTGTTTAATTTGAGTAATATCTACGCTACCCTTTTTTCGTGTTTCATAAACAATAACCAATAGAATAAGGATTAAAATAATATTTTGTATATCAATACTAATATTAGAGTTATTTCTAAAATAGCCAAACAGTAAAAGAGTCACTAACAAAATTAAAGATGATAGCATTATAAACTTTTGATTTTTAAATCTGTACATAATTAAACTCCTCTAATATTTCGTAATTTTCTATATTTATCCAATCTCCATTTAAATTCTCTTTTGTTTTTACCATCACACGGTTAAAAAACTGGTCATAACCACTCCAAAAACCATCTTTTTTACCCTCTATTAAAACTTCAAGAGATGTAGGGCTATTTTTTTTTCTAAAGTCTAAATTATTTAATTCAATTGCTTTGACTAACTCTTCTCGCCTAAGTTTTGAGACATTTCCATTTATACTACCTTTCATAGAGGCTGAAGCTGTACCCTCTCGTACAGAGTATGTAAATGAGTGAATATGAGTAAGTGGAAAACGTGATACATTTTGCATAGCTTCTCTCCAGAGTGCTTCACTCTCACCTGGATGACCCACAATAAAATCTGTACCAAGTGCGTAACCATGTGAAGAAATAAGTTCAAAAAGTTCTAAATCACTTTTAAGTCTATTTCGTCTATTCATAATGCGAAGCATCTCATCACTTGTATGTTGCAGAGCAATGTGAAGATGCCTTGACATCCAAGGCTCATCTAAAAGTTCTTTAAACTCATCATTTATCTGTATTGGCTCAACACTTCCAAGACGAATACGTCTAACTCCACGAATTTGACTAATCTTTTTTAGCAGCCTTGCTAAAGATGACTTTTTATCACTACCATAACTACCTATATTTGTTCCAGTCAAAATAAACTCACCAAAACCATTCTCAGTTAAACGTGTGACTTGTTCTACTATTCTCTCTTGACTAAAACTACGTGCATCACCACGTACAAATGGAATTATGCAGTAGCTACATCTAAAGTTACAGCCCTCTTGTATCTTTATAAATGCCCTACTTTTACCAACAAATTCCTCTACAAGCTTTTCATCAAGTGAACTTAAATCTCCTGGTTCAAAAAAACGTTTATCATTTTGTAGCCATTTGTCAATGCTCTCTTTCTCAGATTGTCCAAAAACACCAAAAACATTTTTATTCTCAAATAGAGACTCACCTTTAGTATGTGTACCACAACCACTAAGATAAACTTTAGCGTTTGGATTATTACGACTCATCTGATTAATATAGCCTCGAACACTTACATCAGCAGAGTTTGTAACAGTACATGAGTTCACAACAATTGCATCAGCTTCATTTTCGTCTTGAGTTACTTGATAATTTTTTAGAGAGCTTGTCATAACTTGGGTGTCAAACAGGTTTGTTCGACATCCAAATGTTTTAAAAAAAACTTTTTTCACGCAATTGGATCTTCAGGTGGAATAATATCTAGATGGTGACCATGACTATCTACTCTATGCATAAGCATTGTTTGAGTAGGGTATGCAATCGCTATGTCATCTTCTTCTCTATAGGCATTAATTAACTCCATAGATATTGTACTTCTAAGGGTTAAAGTAGCATAAGAGTTTGTCAAATACCATGCACTAATTTTAATTCCATTTGGCTCAATGAATGAATATATTCTAGGCTCAACATTAGTATTTTTTAGGCTATAACGATCACGCAGACTATTTAATTGCTTTCTAGTCATATCAGTATAACCTTTTGCATACTTTCTTGTAATCTCTTTTGCAATATAAATAGCTTTTTTTGAGTTTGAGTCAAAAGTGATTGTAATATCTACACCATCCCATACAGTTTTTAAAGTTCCATGCGTATAGTTAGCAATCATTGAAGTAAATATATAATTATTAGGTATAAATATTATTCTTCCTGCTCTTCTATTGTGATTATATGATGTTAATGTTATATCCTCTTGCATAGTCATACGAAGAGGTGAAATATCTAATATATCACCAACATAAATCATACCGTCTCTCTCAACCCTTATACGATCTCCAACATGAACTGAACCACCAAGTAAGATAACCAGCCACCCCATAAGAGACATAAACCAATCTTTCATAGCAATAGCAATACCAGCAGATACAAAACCTAAAACGGTAACTAAATTATCAACATTACCCATATATGTAAAAAATACAACTATTATAATAAGAGATAAGTTTATAAAATTAATGACTTTATTAGCCATATAATAACGCTCATTATCTGTAATATATCGCTTTACAATAGCTTTTATAAACATTGCAACAACAAACATACTAACAATTATGAGAAGTAAATCTAAAATACCTCTACCTTGTTTGTTAATACTCTTATTAACATTCAAGATTGTTGCATCTATTCGCTTGCCATATATGTCAGAAGTTGTCTTAAGTGTTGATAGCGCATTACTAATAGCTTCTTCTTTACCAGAAACATCGCTAAGCATTAAAGTGTATTTTTCATCTTCTGTTTGCGCAAATAGTTCAATAAAAATTTTATGACGCTGTTTTATTAACTCATGTAACTTTTGAAGCTCTAATACTTTTTTTGAATAAGATTCACTCTGTTGTTTTAATATTTTTGTATATGAAAGAGCTTTTATTATCTCAAAAGGGCTGTCAACACTTGGAGTCTCACCGATATCTTCTGGATGCATTAAAGTACCAAATGCAGAATTACTATAGTTTGACAATAGTGTTAACTGCTCTTCTAAAACTAACTCTTTTTTATGTAAATTAGTTAACTTTTCTTTAACGTAAGGTGTTTGAGACTTTTTACTATATTTTCTAATAACTCTCTCTAAATCAACCAAACTTTTTTTAACTTGTAAATATGTTAGATAATTACTATAATGTTTTAACCAAATACTATACTCTTCTAAAAGTGCTGAGTTTAATGACAGTGAATTCTCAAGCTCACCTATTTTAATTTTTTTTGCTCTCTCTTTTACTAAGTTTCCAGCGATTAATGTAGCATTAGTTTCATTGTTATCTGTTACATTAGAATCAGACTCTGCAAAAGAGAGTGCAACAAAAACAAAAAGAAGAAACCAAATTCTCATCTATTAAACCTCGTAAATTGCTAAAATTGACTTAACATATGAAGTGGGAATATCATCTTTAATCTCAACATCTCCAATTCCACGCGCTAAAATAAAACTTATTTTTCCATTAGCACTTTTTTTATCTAAAAAGAAGGCATCATAAAATTCATCAATATTTTTGACATCATAAGCGACTGATAAATTGTTTTTAGTCAATAAATTACTAACTCTTGTATCTTCTTCAACTGTCATAAGTCCTAGCTTTACAGATAACTTATTTGCCATAACCATACCAATTGCAACAGCCTCACCATGAAGATATGCTCCATAACCACTCTCTTTCTCTATTACATGAGCAAAAGTATGTCCATAGTTTAACGCTGCACGTATTCCATTCTCTTTTTCATCACGAGTTACAACATCTGCTTTAATCTCCACAGAACGTTTAATCGCCTCTTCTATTACATCAGTACGCTTTAAATCATTAGATTCTAAATACTCAAAAAACTCTTTATCAAAAGTTACAGCCATCTTTATAATTTCAGCAATTCCTGCACTATATTCACGTTTACCCAATGTTTTTAGAAAAGATGAATCAATTAAAACTTTTTTTGGCTGATAAAATGCGCCGACTAAATTTTTTCCATATCTATTATTAATCCCAGTCTTTCCACCAACACTAGCATCAACTTGACTAAGCAATGTTGTTGGAATCTGAATAAAATCAATACCACGCTGATAGATAGAGGCTGTAAAGCCTGTCATATCTCCAATTACTCCACCACCAAATGCAATAAGCATAGACTTTCTATCCAATCTATGATTAAAAAGTGACTCTAAGATATTCTCAACAGTTGAGAGGTTTTTAAACTCTTCACCATCTAACACAGTTACAATATAGACCTCTTTAGCATTTAGGTTTTCAAGTAGATAATTTAGATGTAATCCTGCTACTTTAGGATTAGTAATAATTGCAACTTTGGTATCAAAATTCATTTTATCTAGCTTTTTGATTTCTACGTTGTAGCTATTATCTATTGTACGTTCTAATGCGATATTTACAGTCATATTATGATTAACCTTTTAAGAAATTATATAGTTACAGGAATAAAAATTTGATGAAAGTTATTTAACTTATAATATAGTTCATCTGGGTCTGTTGAGAAAATAGATGAGTACCTCTTTTTCAACACTTTATAGTTAAAAGGTAAGCAGTGTAAAAAGTTTTTCTGAGTTCTAAGAAGACGTATAGGATTTTGCTCATGATCTATAATCTTAATTGATTTAGAAAATATTGTTGAGAGATTACGATAATGTTCTATTACTTCATCATTCTCTTTTGAGTGTTCAGTTGTATCATTATATACTTTTAAATGTAAATTAAGCTGTGAAGATAGGTCAAAAACTGTCGTTGAAATATGCTCAGTTTGAGCTGGATCACTTATCATAAGTGCTACAGAATCTACATCAATTAAAGAGTTTTTCGCAATTGAGAGAACTGGTACATTTGTTTGATACAATATATTTCTTAAATTAAAGTCTGAAAACATTACAGATGAGAGCATAATCAAACCTACTTTATGCATTGAAACATCTGAAAGTAAAAACTGCTCAACAGGACGTTTTGAAAAATTAATGTCAATATCTATTTCATAATTAGAATAAGCTTTAATACCCTGCAAGACAGAAATATCAGTAGGGTTGTCAATCTTTATTATCAATTTATGGTGAAACCTAGTATGAACATAGATTGCACGTCTAACAAGATTATAAATATCTGTCTCTTTTTCTCTTGACATATCAATATATAGATATAAATTATGACCATAAGGTGCTGGAAATTGACCTAGTTCTCTTTTTATAGAACGATAAATCATTTTTAAAACTGATGGTTTTCCAACAAGTAAAAGCAAGTCATTTGGTAAAATCAAACGCTCTTTTGTAATTAACAGTAACTGATTAGACCTATAGATTGCACTTATATGCCAATCATTTTGAGAGATACTTGATACTCTTCTGTAGACATAAGAGCTTCCAAATGGAACTAAAACTTCCATGATTTCACCCTCACCTAATCCAACATTTTGAGCGATAACAGGAACATCAGGAAGATAATCTACCATTCTGTTTGCTAAGAAATCATTACTTGAAATTAGCATTGTGTGAGGATCATCAATATCTAAATCCCACTTATCTAAAACTAGAACTTGTAAATTCTTTGAAAGCCTTCTAATATTTTCAATACTATAAATTGCCTCTTTACGGTAGTCCATTATGACAATTACTTGTGTTATATCATTTGTATAAATTTGCGAAAGTTTTAGATAACTAGTAGGATCTATATTAAAAAACTTAATATTATCTGTTTTAATAGATGGTGGTTTTTCATGAGAACTGCAGACTATGTCATAAAAGTTATCACTACTATGAAGTTCTGCTACTCTTGAAATAAAATGACGCGCGACTGTACCTTGCGCAATAATTAAACTTTTTTTCACTATGACACTTGAATACTAGGTTGACCAAAATGGTAACCTTGCATATAATCTACATTTAATTCTTCTAAAGATCTTGCAATTTCATCAGTTGAGACATGTTTTGCAATTGTTTTAATTCCAGCACTTTTACAAAATGATACTATTGAAGTAATTGCTGCTTTTGCATATGGATTTGAGTTTATCTCCTGAACAAGAGATCTATCAATTTTAATAAAATCGACTCCTATGCGTGCAGCTTTAACAAAATCTGTATAACCTGTGCCAAAATTCTCAATTGCTACAGCTACATTAAAAGGTGCTAATACCTCTTTAAATCGTCCAAGAGCATCATAATCTTCTGCACTATTCATCTGAACTACATCAAAAACAACTCTACCATGTAAAGAAAATTCCTCTAAAAGTTTTGCAATGTATTGAGTAATCTCACTAGAGGCTACATCAGAGGCAAATAGATTGATACTAATTTTATTATTTAGAGGCGCAAAGTACTCATATGACTTATACATTAACATTTTGGTCATCTTGGTATTTAACTTAGTCTCTCTTGCAATTCCTAAAAATTTCATAGGTGCTACAACAAGACCATCATCATCAACCATGCGCATAAGAGCTTCATACATCACTTCGTTACCATCACGACTAACAATTTTTTGATAATATGGAACAATTCTATCATCTAAGACGGCATTTTTCAGTTTGCGTCCAATTAAAATCTTGCTCTTATAATCTCTTTTTGATAAAAATTCATCATAAACCAACATCTCTAATTCAGACTCTTTTGCAGTCTTTAAAGCAATGTCTGCTTTTTGTAGTAATTTTTCTCTACCACTAGCAATTCCAGCACTCACATAAACATTTAAATCAATTGCCTGCATCTGTAAAAATATTTTCTGCTCAATACTCTCTATACATTTTTTTGCTCGCCCAGTTTCAAGCTTAAATTCAATAGAAAAGAGCGCAAATTCATCTGCATTAAGATGATAAAGTTTAATTGGTTCATCTTTTAAATAATCTTTTAACCAATCTGCAAACTCAATTAAAAGCTCATCACCAATTGAAGTGCCGTAGTAATCATTTACAGAGTGGAAGTCGTCAATGTTTATTAGAGCTAATGAACCATTCTTTTTTAATCCATCCAAATCTGCTAAAAGTTGTGCACGATTAGGTAACGATGTTAAATCATCAACAATACGTTCACTCTGAACTTTCGTAGGTGATTTTTTGATTTCTTTAACAATAGATAAAAAATAAAAAAATGCAAGAAGAGAGACAACAAGAATGGATATCATAGATTGCCATATACTTTCATTATTCTGTATCTGATAATTTAGTAAAAGAGATAAGCCCGTAATAATCAAAAAAGATGCGACAAGTACTATTAGTTGTTTGATACCTATTTTTTTCATGAATATGATTATATCATTTTTTCACAAACTTTAGAGATAAGCATAAATTTAATCTGTTATTATAATTAGTATTGCATAGCTTTTAATTGACATTTATATCAAAAATAGTTATAGTGTTGCGTAACTTAACTAGGAGGAGTATTGAATGAAAGCTCTTAAACGTATTTTAGGACAAGAGGGAATAAACGGTGTAATTGTTGCACTTCTACTGATTTTAATTGGTGTTGGTGCATTAATGGGAATATCTACATGGTTGAATGATGCCAGTAATACTGTTATTCAAGATGCTAATGGTACAATAAATACAATTTCAGCAACTAATTAGATTTAGCTGGATGAACAATAGTTGGGATGATAAAAAACATCATCTCGCTGTTACCATTTTTAAAACTCTCACTTCTAAATAATTTTCCTAATATCGGCAAGTCACCAAGAAGTGGAACTTTACTTGTTAACTCTGAATCATCACTATTTACAAGTCCACTTAAAATGATAGTCTCTTTATCTTTTCCTATAACATGAGTTTTAATCGATTTTTCACTAACAGGTGGAATGTTATTTATGGCATTTGCCCAATCAGGTTTTCTAACAGATGTATCTATCTGCATATCTACATATCTATTATCAATTATGCTATTTGCTTTAATATCTAAACTTATCCCAAAATTAATCTCTTGTATTGCAGAAACTGGAAGCCCTTCTGCACTTGTTGTTTGAGTCTCTATAAAAATTATACCACCAGATAAAAACTCAGCTTTATTGTTTTCTACTACCAGTAAAGTAGTCTCATCTAAAACTGAAGCAATATTTTTTGATTCCATAAAAGATAGAGCTGCACTTGCACTAAAGTTTGTACCTAACTTTGTTGCCGCTGCACTAAGTCCACCACTTAATGTAATTGGTGTTGTGAGCCCTGAAACTATATCTAAAGTCTCAGTCGCTGCATTATTTGCTAATGCCCATGTCAAATTATTTTTATAGTCATACCCTTTTTTATTATTAACCTCAATTGTATAGAGTTTAATCTCTATCATAATAGGTGGCTCTTTCGTATTTGACATATCAATTAAATCAGCAGTCGTATCAACAGATGCTTTACTTAAAATCTGATAGATTGCACTTTTTTCTTTTTCGTTTTTAAAGTCACCCTTTAAAATTATTTTTGAATTATCAAATTGCTTAACTGTAATAGATGGATTAATCTCATGAATAGCCTTTTCAATAAAAGCAATATTCTTTATAACTTGAAAACTAACCTCTTCTGTCTTTGAGTTTTGATAAGTGACAATCATATTTGCACTACCATATACTTTAGCAAAAAAACGAACTTTTTTAAAGATATTTTTATCATTATTATCAAATGATGCTTGCACAAGATTCGGATTGGAAATTTTAATATCTTTTATAGAGTTTTCAAAGTCTACAATTTTGTATTCACCTTGATAAAATGTAAGCATCTTTGCAACAAGAGTGATTTTAAACAATATTGTAAAAATAGTAAAATAACGCATATTTATCCTTGAGTAAGTGAAATTGTGCAGTTTAAGTCACTGCTATTTACTTCGTTGTAAGCAGTTGACCTAGATACAACTGTTACAACTCCGCTATTTCCAAAAGTGGAAAATGATGTATTATAATCGCCTTGGGCAATAAAGTTTACCTGAGAGCTTGCACCTGTAGTTGTACATACAATGTCTGAACTATTTACGGCTAAAAAATAATTAGTTTTATTTGCATTTATCATGTTTGATACTTGTGTTAATGTTCTATCAAGAGATACCATTCTAGCTCCTTGTTGTGCTATTGTGTCTAATAGATTTTGCACTCTTGCTATACTTGAATAATCTATAACTATAAATAGCATTGTCACAAAAAATACAAAAACTATTATTTGCATTATTATATGATCTAATATCCCTCTGCGCATTAATAAATAGCTTTAGCAACAGATTTATGCATGAACATACCACTACATAGTTCATACCACTCTCCATTCAAAGTTTTATATTTAAGTTTTTCACCAAAAAATGCAACACCAGCTCTTTTTGTCTCTATCATCTCTTTAAATCTCACATTTGCACCATCTTTTGATGTTACAATTAATGTTTTTTTACATAAAATATTTGGTTTTATATTTACAGTTTTACTATAAGAATAAACTTTTTTATCTTCAGCGTAAGAGATGGTTGCGCTTATAACTTTTTGCTTTTTCTCACTCTTGTAAACTTTGTCTTTTGCAAAAGCTTTTGATGAAGTTTTTTTATCCGATTTTGAGAGTCTATTTATTTTTTGCATATCTACATTTTTACTGTTTTTATTTGCTAAAACCATCCACAGCTGTTTACCTCTATTATAAATCTCAATTAGATGCTTAATTTTTTTTGATTCAATATCTAAAAGTAGCTCATCTGCACTAATTGTGCTAAGAATATTTTTGCCATCTTTATTTTTAATCTTTTTACTCATTTTAGCTCGTGGCTGAAAGTTGCCTGCTGATAAAAATCCTGCTACTTTTGCAGACTTTACAATTGTTTTTACTTTGAGTTCTGATGAGGCATCTGTCCAAACACCTATAATATCTATTACATCATCTTTTTTCAGTGTATAGTTAGGATTGGTAAAGTACCTAAAATTTATATTATAAAGATCATGTTCTAAAGCTTTTACAACTGTAATATCCTCTTTTTTAGTCTCAACTTTGTCAGTTAATTTTTCAACTCTTATTGGTTCATCTTTAAAAATAGGCACAAGTGATAACTTACCAACGACTTCAGCTGGAAGTAATACTTTAAAGGGCACATATCTTTTTTGCATAACCTGATATGACAAATCATTTTTTGTAATTTTTTGATACTTCTTAATATCTTTTTTTGCTACCAATATTTTTATCTCTTCTTTTTTAGAGACAAGATTCTTTTGTGTGAGTTTGACATAATAAATTAGACCCGCTGCACTTAATATTAGTAAAAATGTTAAAACAAATATCAATATGACTTTTTTATCTTTCACTAGAATCCTTTAAAATAATGAGTTACCCATCAGTTGTCCAGCCATCATTGGAAAGACAATAAAAGCTCCAAGAGCTGGTATTAAAAAAACAAATACTATCATAGTTAAATATAGATTTAATGTTGTTGATTTTTTCTCTATTTGAAAGAACTCTTCCTCTTTTATCTCTTTTGATTGACTTTCAAATATAGTTTTAACACCAATTCCTGTTTCATCTGCTAATTTTAAAAAGTCTACCAATGATGAAAGATACTTACTGCCTGTTCTTTTCACTAAATTATCATATGCTACAACTGAACTATAGTTTGTAAGTTCAGTCTCTAATGTTCTAATCTCTTGAATAAGCTCTTTAGAGAGCATTCCATCGGATCTATGTGAAACCTCATTAAGAGCATTTTTAAGACCACCACCAGCTTCAAGTATTATCACAACTAAATCTAAAAATGTTGATAAGTCATGATCTATTTTTTTAACTCTCTCACCTTTAGCAGATTCCAAATATAGGTTAGGTCCAAATATAATAAGAGCTACTGCAAAAATTGCTAAAACTATAGACATATTAAGACTCACATAAAAGTATGGAGCAAAAAAAAGCAATACGCCAACTGCATAAATGAGTAATCGCATTTGCAAAAACTCTGATTTTGTGGTAGCCGCACGTAAAAGTTTCCATTCAAACTCTTCTTCTTTATCTCTATTGGTATTATCTTCGTGTTTCTCTTTTAAAATATCTGAACGCTCTTCTTGAAGTGCTGCAATAATTGTACGAATATATGCACGTTTTTGATATATTCTCCACCCATAAAGCATGGCTCCCAAGATTGCAAGTACAATGAATATAATAAGTGTGTAAATCATTTTAATCTATCTTTGTAAGTATGCTATTTATAAACAGGCCGAGGCTAACCCACAACATAATCATCATCATCTGAAATTTTCCACCCTCTGTACCAAAAAAGTAATTTACAAGCGCTCCATTAAAATTACTGTTCATCATTACAAATAGTAAAATTAAGATTCCAACAATCATGTAACTTCCAATTTTTGCCTCTTGTGTTGCAACTGTCACTTTTTTTTGTAGTGATATTCTCTGTTTAATGGAATCTTCTAATTTTTCTAAAGTATTAGAAAATTTACCACCAGAACTTTTACCAATGGAAATTGATAATGCAAAAATTCTAATCTCTGATGATTTTACTGATTTAAACATTGTCTCAAATGCTCTTTCATCGCCTATTAAATCTTTCTCTTTCATATATTTGTTAAAAAGAGTTTTAAATACATTTGACTGAGAGAGTGAAATTGCACGCTTAAAAGCTTGTTCAAACCCTACACCATTTCTCATCATTCTTACTAAAATAGATATTGCGTCACTAAGTGCGAAATTGAACTCATTTTTTCTTTTAGAAGTCAATGTTTGGACTATAAAATATGGAATAAAAAGTCCAAGTCCAAATCCAACACCTATAGCGAATATATTGTTAAAAATATTATAGATAAGAAAAGCACTAACAACCATACTAACTAATAAAATAGCGATAAAAGATAAACTTCCAATTTTTTCAAGTCCTGCTAATTTTAAAAATTCATCTATGCGTTCAAAGTATTGTTCACTACTTTTTGTCTCTCTCTTCTTCTCTATTACACTATCTTTTTTCTCATACAAAGCATTTTTAAGATGATAAACATCAATCTTATTTTTAATATACATTACAACTACTACTAAAAGTAGAGTAAATAAAAGAGCTATAAAAACAAATATATATATTTGAACACTATCTATTTGTTCTATGTCAAACATACTACTTCTCTCTTCTCAAACTACCATAGTGTGGCCACTTATCAAAAAGTTCAGGATCACTTTTAAAAAGTTCTGTTAAATGTTCTTGTTTCCATCCACACATTACATCTGGTAAAAATTGCTCTAGTTCATCAATTAACATCTCTTTTGGCATCTCAAAACTGTCATCAAATACCCTTTTATCTAAAGATACTCCATACATATCCATCTTAGGAATTGCGCGTGATGGAGTAGCTAGTGCTACATGTCTACCAACAGTTTTTTTATCATCAGTTCCTGTAAGTTCTCTTTCAAATCTATAAATATCAAGTAGTGAGACAATACCACCATCTTCAATTCTTTTTTCTACTTCACTAATCTTTACAACTTTTCTTGTGCCATCTGGGAAACGTACAAGTTGTACAATTAAATCAACAGCACTAACAATTTGCGCTCTTATAAATTGTGTGTTTGCGCTTGGACGAGCCTCTAGGTACATATTTTCAATTCTAACTATTGCCTCTTTTGTATCGTCTGAGTGTACAGTAGTCATAGAGCCTGGGTGCCCTGTATTCATAGCATTTAACATAACAACTATTTCACCACCACGACACTCTCCAACTACTATACGTCTTGGACTAGACCTCAGCGCAGAACGAAGTAAGTCCTCTAATGCAACCGCGCCCTGTCCCTCTTCATTTGCTGGTCTTGCCTCATATGCTCTTACACTATGACATGGCATTTGAGCTTTTATCTCTTTTGTATCTTCAATAGTAAGAAGCTGATCACCCTCTTCAATAAAACGTGTCATAGTATTTAAAAATGTAGTTTTACCACTAGATGTCCCACCAGATACAATAATATTAAGTTTTCCCTGAATGGCTTTAAGAAGAAAATATGCCATCTTATAGTCCATCTGATCACTATCAATAATCTGTTCTAAAAAAAGTGGTACCTCTCTAAATTTACGTATAGTAATACAACTTCCACCACTTGCAGCGATTGGTGGAATTTGAACTTCTATACGAGATCCATCATCTAATTTACTTGAAGCTATTGGGTGTGCATCGTCTACTTTTCTATTATTCTCCATTAACATTCTATCAATAACACGTCTTAATTCTGATTCTGTTCTAAAGACATATGGTGTATTAATTGTTTTTCCATTGTATATTACATCTATATAATCTTTAGTATTTACTATAATATCATTCAATCCATCACCTGTCACTCTAATTATTGAGCTAAGGATGTCATAACCTTTTAATTTATCTATAATAAATTGAACTATCTGCTCTCTTATATCTGTCTGCTTAACAGTTGATGGCGCAGAAAAATCTGAAATGAAAGATGGGAGTATCTCTCTTAATCTATCTTCTGAAATCTGCTCATCTGTTTTTAATCTACTAACAAAGTTATCATAAATAGTGTAAGCTACATCCAATAAAGATGTATCAGTATAAAGCTCTGGAAATTCTAATCCGTTACTTCTGTTTATTGTACTCTTTGAAGATTTTTTACTTACATCTTTACTATTTTCTAACTTGTCTTGAATCTTGTCTTTAAAACCCATTTATGAAAATAACCTTTTGAAAAAACCATCTCTCTTTTGGACTTCTAGTGCTACTTGCTGTTCATCAAATAAAATTTTGGGTAGTAATTCACTATGCAATGCCATTACAAAGTCACTTTTGGGGTACTTGTTGCAAATAAGCTTTGCATAGTTCCAAGTCTCTCTTAAATATTTTGAATCATTTGGTAAAGAGTTATCAAATGTAACTTGCGTAGATGATTCATCTGCATTAATAATACTACTTGCATCTTTAACAGAGATTGCACTATCTGAGTCACTTCTATTAATTACTAAATGTATTTTATCTCGCCATCCAACCTGCTTAATAAGCTCATAATATACTTTCAAAATAGAGATGTGCGCAGTTGTAAGTTCAGTTAATACAAATATATCATCTGACATCTCTTCTAATAGAATTTTTAATTCACTATCTTCTGCAATTCCTACATCTATAAATATATAGTCAAAATCTTTTTTTAGATTGTATATTAACTCTGTAATTGCTCTTTCACTATCTTTTGAAAATAGTGTTTCTCGTTCTGCATGACTTTGAATACCAGGTATGAAATAGAAATTATTTTTAATCTGATATAGACCATTATCTAGCAACTCTTTATGAGAAATATCATCAAGTGCTAAAATATCTGTTATATCTTTTTTAGGTTTTGGTATTCCAAAAAATATATTACTAATAGCTTTTGTAGATGAGAAATCCATATATAACACGTTACTCAATGGTCTACTATTAGCAACTAGTGTTGCTATATTCATAGCGACTGTTGTCGTACCAACACCACCAGATATTCCAGTAAATGAGAAGACTCTATTATTTTTATTTTTTGAACTTGCTATATTTTGACTACTACTATGTATCTTCTCTTTTAATGATTCTGCACTATAGTTTGAGCTAGATAGATAGGTATATATATTAAATTGTCCAGCATAAAGTGAAAGATCGTAATCATCATTTCCAATTACAATAATTGGAATATTTGCATTTTTACTAAACTCTTCTATCTCATCTAAATTCTCTCTATTTTCTATTGTTAAAATTAAAATATACAATTTAGAGCGATTATCTTCAATACTTTTTTTAAGTTCTTGTATAAGTTCAAACTTTTCAACCTGAGCTAATACATGCTCTTTTATATCTTTAGTAATTCTATTTTTTAGTTCAACATTTTTACCAATTAAAGCGATATTAATCTCTTTACGGAGTGTATCATCGGTATTACGAAGTTTTTTTGCTCTTTCTATACCATTTGAGATATGTTTAGATATTAGTCCTAAAAGATTAAAATCAACATCACTAAATTCACCCTCAATTTTATTGATTGCTTCAAAAACACCTATAATATTGTCTTGTGAATCATAAATTGGTTGTGTAAAAAGTTGTCTTGTAACAAATCCACTTTCATCATCAACACCACCATAAAAGTATTCGCTATTACGAACATCATTTATAATTTGGGCTTTACCAGATTGAAAAGTATAACCTACTATCCCCTTACTAACAGGAAGCTCTATTTTATGAATACCATCAGCATATTTTGTAACTAATGAGTGTTCTTTCTCTTCATAAACAAAAACTGAACATCGCTCAACACTTAAAAGATCTTTTGTAATGTCACTTAACATCTCTAATAATTGATATAAGTCATGATCTATAGACATAGTTTTTTCAATCTCTAAAAGAAGAAGAAGTTTATGTTCACTATTTTTAATTACCATTTTTGTACCCTACTCTATAAGTTTTGCTTTTGGTTTTCCAAGAACTGTCGTTGTTATCTCTATCCATCTATCATCAGGAGTTCCAGTATCAACATAATCTATACTATCAACACTAAGATTCATAAATCCAACTATCTCTTTAGATGATCCTAAAAGTGCAATACTAATTATCTTTGCTTCATAATCAGAAGGTGCACTTCCATTAAAATAACCTGTAAAGTTTTCAAAACCTTTAACAGTATTTCCAACATCTACACCATTGTTTGATGTATAATTACCTAAATATGCCCCAAGCAAAGAGATATTATGTTCTTCTCCATCTTCAAATTCACAATCGTCATCATCGTCAATATCACCATCACCATCATTGTCATCTTCACAAATATTTAAATGATAATCATCATTACCTTCTGTCTCAGACAACTCATTCCTATATGTAATAATATGATCGGCACCATGACCATCATCTTCATCTGGATATAAATCAAGTCCATAAAATTTATTTTTATCTGAATAGTTCCAAAGAGGTGTTATATTAAAACGAAAAGTTTTTGTTGTACCAATTGATAAATTCTGATCATTTATTGCAATTGGTTTTAATCCTGTAGAAGATGTATATTTAGGTGTTGCCCCACCGCTTGTTTCAAGTGATACTGTAGAATTTACTTCATCTATCCTTATAGTACTTAAATCTATAAATCTAAGCCAGTATGTTTGAAAGTCATAATCTAATATACGTACGCTAACTCTATTTTGAGCTAAATCCCAATTAAAAACTGTTTTATTAAATAGTTCTGTATATAGTGGGTTAGTAGATAACACGCTAAGGGCTGTAGATTCTGCTGTTGCGGTATTCAGGGTTTTTTGATAGATACTACCTGTTGCTATTGCTAACTTGTCTGAAAAATCTTTTATCTGATAATATCTATTTTTTAAAATAGCCTTATCAGCAACACTACCTCCAAAAATAAATACAGCAGCCATAGCAGTAAGACCAAACATAAATGGTACTAAAAAAGCTTTTCTAAAATTTTTATTGTTTAATAAATTCAAATTAAGCTCCACAAAGTTTCATTTGTTAAATAAACCACAATAGATGCCATAAACATACTAGGTGCAAAAGGATACTCTTTTTTCTTTAAAATAAGCAATACTAATAAGTGAAAAAGTGATGAAATGATTATAAACCACACAATATTGGGAAAACTTAGCAATATTGCAGAAAAAATACCAAACCGTATATCACCACCACCAAATCTAAGGTTAAGTAATATAGGAAACACAAAAACAGTAACTATGAACATAATTGCATATAGATATTCTAAGTTTATTGATCCATCTAAAAATCTTAAAAAAATTAAAAATATAATTGAAGGTAAAATTACTACATCTGGAATAATTTTATGTTTAATATCATGTATTGTAATATAAAAACCTATAATTATGTACATTAAAAATTCAATATTCAATTTATTATTCACTTTGTTTAAGAAATCTATATAAATAATTTTAACACACTTATTTCAAGTATCCATTAAAACTATCATATCACTTTTATTATTTTTTATTAATTATTAAATAAGCTTATTATTGTAAAATGTGATTATATAGTTTTATAACATATTTTTTAGAGGATTGTATTAATTATGGATTCTTTTGATAGGTTGTCTGTTTTTGTAAGAACAAGCGAAATACTACATATCAACCTTCCTAGTGGCCTATATGCAGAAGATTTCTCAGCAGACCATACTAAAATTTTAACAACTGAACTTAGTAAATATTTTAAATTTGAAAATATTTTAGAGTGCAAGGACGAAGTACGTCGAGCGATTAAAGAGCATTTTTCTGATACACATGATGAACTTATTGTAATTTTTCATAAAAATTCGGAAATAATAATCCGTGAGAAGAACAGTCTTTCTGCAAAAAAGTTTAATAGATTAGTTTTAAAATCAATAAAAAAGTATTTAACATATAAAGAATCTCCATTTATTCAAGAGATAAAAGGTGGAGTATGTAGACTAGATAAGTCTAATGTGAACGCTTTTAATAATTTACTTAACCTAGATAATGAAAAACTTTTCAAAAAAGTATTAAGAGAGTCTACAAAACGATTTTTACATCTAGAAGATGAAGATCAAGTTGTTTTTCTTAATAGTTCACTATTTGTAAAAAAAGCCTCAAATGAACCATCTGAAAGACGCCTACTAGCTTTTCCAAAAGAAGAGTTTTACAAAGTTCAAAATAGATACTTTAACTTTGACATATTTCCACTCATAGAAGAAAAACTTTTACTAAAGATACCAATATCAATAGATTTTACAAAGATTAATAATCAAAAATTTTCAAAAATTTATATAAAAACATTCCACAATGTAATTTATGATGTTGTATCACCAATTTTAGAGAATGAAGATGAACCAATTGTTAAACATTTTACAAACTTCATGCTACGAAAATATTTTGATGAAATGATGATAATTTGCGCTCAAGAGTTAAGCTACCTTGTATTACAGCACAATATGAATGCAGAGAAGTTTTTACTATATTATAATGGAGGTTTAATTACTACATCTGATAAAAAAACATTTGTTAAGCCACTAATACTACATGAAGATGGAAATGAATATCAAATGAATAATCTTCTTTCTACAATTATAAGGTTTGAAATTGTAAATTCAAAAACAAAGAATCAAGAAGATGCAATTAGAGTAGTACAAAAAAGTGTTACAGATTTAGAAGATTATAAAAAAATTCTTGAAAAAAAACAACATGAACATGTTAGTAAACTTTCAGAGTTTCAAAGAATTACAAAAAATACATTAGAATCAATAGCAAAAAGAAAAGAGCATAAATTAGGTATTAATAAAAAACTACTCAGTAGCGAAGAATTATCTGTAATTAAACGAAAAGATGTATTTGAACTTGATTCGATTGTACTACATAAAAATATACAAAAGTATAAACATAATAGAAAAAAGGTGAACGAGAATTTAAAAACGGAACAGTCTAAACTTGAAATTTTAGAACATGAGTTAGAACCATTGAATAAAAATTATTTTATTGCTATGAAAGCCATAGCTAGAGCTATGGCGAAAAAACTTGAACCTATTACACCTAAAGGATGAATTATGAAAACTGTTAATACAACAAAAGATATTATTAATGAAGAAAAAACAGAAGCAGGCACTTTAAGTGAAGAGAAAATTGTTAATAAACCTTTTGATAAAATAATTGATGGCGCCTATACATTCTCCTCGTACATTCCAATAGGTGGAAAATATGCTACTGCTACTTTTGATAAACTAAGACTTAGAGAAAAGGCAAAAAATTTTAGTAATAGAGTATTTAATCCATTTTTCATATCAAAAAAAATAAAAAACTATTTTTCTAAAGATGAAAAATAGTACAATTGCAACATGATTTTTAAAGTAGAACAGACAGATGGTTATGCAAGAGCATCCACATTAAAAACCGCACATAGTACGATTCAAACCCCAGTTTTTATGCCAGTAGGAACAGTAGGAAGTGTTAAAGCCCTTGATATGCAAGATATTTTAAATGAAATTGATGCAAAAATAATTCTTGGCAATACTTACCACCTCTACTTACGTCCAACCGATAAAGTAATTGCAACACTAGGTGGTCTTCATAAATTTACAACCTATAATCGCTCATTTTTAACAGATAGTGGGGGTTTTCAAGCATTTAGTTTAAGCGATATTAGTAAAGCCTCACAAGACGGTATAGAATTTAAAAGCCATATTGATGGGAGCAAACATCTATTTACTCCAGAAAAAGTTATAGATATTCAAAATAATTTGGGCTCAGATATAATGATGATACTAGATGATCTCATTGCCCTACCTGCAACTGCTGAACGAATTAAGCTCTCAGTTGAGAGAACAACACAGTGGGCTAAACGATCAATTGAGTATCATAGAGAGAATCAAAAAAATGGCATAGGAGTTGAACAAAATATTTTTGCAATTATTCAAGGTGGAACTGACAAAGATTTTAGAACAATGTCAGCGTCACAGCTTACAGAACTTGACTTTGATGGTTTTGCTATTGGTGGGTTGAGTGTTGGTGAAGCAAATGAAGAGATGTATAAGACAGTTGAACACACTACACCCCTTATGCCAGAAGATAAACCACGTTACTTAATGGGTGTTGGAACTCCTGAGGATTTAGTTGAGAATGTTGAACGTGGTATTGATATGTTTGATTGTGTAATGCCAACTAGAAATGCTAGAAACGGAACATTATTTACTTCATTTGGGAAAATGAATATAAAAGGTGCAAAATTTAAACTTGATGATAATCCAATAGATTTTGAATGTGAGTGTTTAACATGTAAGCGCTATAGTAGAGCCTATATGCACCATCTTTTTCGCGCAAAAGAGTTAACATATTTCCGTCTAGCATCAATTCACAACCTTTTTTACTACTTTAATTTAATGAAGCAGATGAGAGAGGCTATTTTAGAAAAAAAATTTGCTGAGTTTAAAAAAGAGTTTTATAAAAAAAGAGGTGTAAACACCTAAATAATAATCTTTTTTGTTATAATCATCATCTATTAACTTGGAGACAATTTATGGATAGAAGAGAATTTTTACAAAAAAGTAGCTCTGCAGCTACACTACTCGGTTTTCCAAATATTATACACGCTTACAATAAAAAACCTACGATAAAAGTTGTAGGCACCCATGTGACTTTACAAGAACAGATAAGAAAAAAAGCTGAAGAGGACTTAGATATAAACATAGAGTTTTATCCAGGTGGTAGTGCTGAGGTTATTTTAAAAGCATCTACTGATCCATCCTCTTTTGATTTATATGAACAGTGGTCCAACAGCATAAAAGTTCTCTGGCAAGCTAAAACAATTGCATCTATAGATATTTCAAAACTTACATATTGGGATGAGATAAATAGTCTTACAAAGAAGGGAAGAATATCTAAGAATGCTTCAATTGGAAAAGGTGATGCGCCATATAAAATGTTATATGTTCAACCTGATGGAACACTCAGTTCTAATAAAAGTAAATATATTAGTTTTTTACCATACGTTCATAATGTAGACTCATTTGGATATAACTCAAAAATTATTCCAAAAGGAGAACCCTATAAAACTGAAAGTTGGGGATGGTTATTAGATGAAAACTACCACGGTAAAGTTGCATTAGTTAATGCACCAACAATTGGTATATTTGATATGGCACTTGCTGCTAGGGCTAGAGGATTAATAGAGTTTAAAGATATTGGTAATATGAGTCGAAATGAAGTTGATAAACTTTTTAATATATTAATTAAATTTAAACGCAATGGTCATTTTAGAGGTGTCTGGTCATCTGTACCACATTCAGTTGAGTTTATGAAATCTGGTGAAGTTGATATTGAAAGTATGTTTTCACCTGCTGTCTCAACGCTTAATGGAAAAGGTATTCCATGTGTCTATGCAGCACCTAAAGAGGGCTACAGAGCATGGCATGGGGTCATGTGTTTGTCAAAAAACACTCAAGGTGAGAGAAAAGAGGCAGCCTATAAGTTTATGAATTGGTGGCTTTCTGGTTGGGCTGGTGCTTTCATAGCAAGACAAGGTTATTATATATCTAACCCTAATAGATCACGACCTTTTATGTCACAAGCAGAGTGGGATTATTGGTATGATGGCAAAGTTGCTAGTACTGACCTGCATGGAACAGATGGACAAATATCTGTAAAAAAAGGTGCAGTTCGCAGTGGTGGCTCTTACAAAAATAGATTTGAGCACGTGGCTGTTTGGAATAGTGTAATGGATACATATGAATACACACTTAGCAAATGGAACGAATTTTTATTGGCTTAAATATGGTGAGATTTTTACAAAAAAACATTAAACTTAAAAATAGAATTATGATAATTTTCATTATTTCGTCTATATTTCTCTTAGCAGTCATAATCACATCATTTAACGCATTCAAAAGTACATCAAATGAATTTTTTAAATTTTTAGAATTTAATAAAGATACACAAATAAATATTGAAATAACAAAAAATATTTCTCAAATTCAAAGACAGGCTTTAATATACATCTATGAAGGGCATGAATCTTCTGCTGAAAAAGTAGATTCACTTTATGTTGATTTACTAGGTAAAATAGATAGACCAGAAGCTAAAAAATCTAATCCAAATATTGTTCTAATTACTCAACACCTAAAGAAATATCATAAAACTTTTATAGAACTAAAAAAACAAAAAACATTAAGAGACAGATTAATTGTAGATATTAGAACTTCTGCAAATAAACTTGAAAAAAAACTTAAATTATATATTAGTAATAATAAACAGAATCAACTTATTACACATAAGCTTTTAAACAATCTTTTACAGATAGAAAAAAATGCTTTTAGATATTTTGATTCTCTTGATAGCTCATTTATAAAAATGGCAAAAAATAGTATTAAAAAAATACAGCTAGAGTTGAATAGTCTTGAGAAAAATGATTCAAACCCTCAACTAAAAAAGATTAGGACTTCTATAAATTCATATGAAAAAACTTTTCTAGAAGCAGTACAAAGAACAAGAGGTTATCTTTTTTTAATTAATGTTGTAATGGCAGCAGAAGCGTATGAAATTTTATATAACTCTAATCATTTAAGTATAAAACTAGATAACAAATCTTCAATAGTACAAAGTAATATTATAAATGTAATTGAAAGTACAGCACAATTTTTACCAATTTCAGGAGCATTATTTCTACTAATACTTGCAATTGTTTCACTTATTTTATTAAAAAGTATTGTTAATCCTATAGCAGCACTAACTAAAACTTTTACAAAACTTGCCAAAAATGAGGATACTTCAATTCCAACTTATGAACTTGAAGATGAATTAGGAAAATTTACAAAAGCTGCAACTGTATTTAAACATACAAATGCTAAAACAAAAAGTCTACTTGAAAAGTCTCAAAACCTTACTATTGAACTTGAAAAGAAGCAGATGGAATTGACACGCTCAAATGAAGAACTAGAGCAATTTGTCTACACAGTATCTCATGACTTAAAATCACCTCTTGTTACAAGTATGGGATTTATTGGAATCATACGTAAACTTGCAGATGATGGAAAGTATGAAGAGGCAATCTCTAAACTAGATAAAGTTGCAAGTTCAAACGAAAGAATGAGTCAGCTAATTTCTGATTTATTAGATCTTAGTAGAGTTGGTAGAATCAACTTTGATAAAAAAGATATAGACTTAAATAAAATGTTACACAATTTAAGAGACAATCTAAAAAATCACTTAAAAAAGAACAACCTAAATATCATTATAAAAGAAAATCTACCAACGATTATTGGTAATGAAAGTAGAATTCTACAAATTTTTGAGAATGTCATAAGTAATACTATAAAATATGCTAAAAATCAAGATGGTTCAATACTAGAGATAGGTTCAAAAGAGCAAAAAACTAGTTATCTTATTTACTGTAAAGATAATGGTAGTGGTATAGATAAAAAGTATCATGAAAAAATATTTGCACTATTTTATAGATTAGAAAATAGTGATAATGGAACTGGAATTGGATTAGCAATTATACAAAAGATTATGAAATTTCATAGTGGTTCTGTATGGGTTGAATCAGAAGTTGGTAATGGTTCAACATTTTGGTTTAGATTTCCAAAAAAAGGAGTGAAATAAGATGAGCAATGAAAATAAAAAAACTATATTACTTGTTGAAGATGATGATAATCACGCAGAAATAATAGAATTTTATATTAAAGCGTATAGCTCTGAATTTCAAGTGAATAGACTATCTGATGGACTTGAAGCTCTTGAATATCTAGAGAGTATAGAAAAATTCCCTTGGTTAATTATTCTTGATTTAAAAATTCCTAAACACGACGGACATGAGATTTTAAAATACTTAAAAAATGAAGAGTATTTAAAACGAATACCTGTTGTAATTTTCACTACATCAAATTCAATTCAAGATATTACAAAAGCAATTGATGCTGGTGCTAATAGCTATTTAATAAAACCAATGAATTCAGATATTTTTCTTGAGAACATCAAGACAATGCTCTCTTTTTGGAAACTAAATCAACACGGATATATAACAAATGGAGAAAATATATGAATATACTTCTTTTTGAAGACAACATAAACCATGTTGATTTATTTGAATCAAATTTACATTTAAGTTCATATGCAAATTCTGAAATTACCGTTATTGCTTCACTAGAAAAAGGTAAAGGACTTTTAACAAATGAAAGTTTTGATATTATTTTTCTGGATCTATCTTTAAAAGACAGTGACATGAAAAATACTATTTCACATATTAAAGACCTTGTCTCTTTTTGCCCAGTCGTTGTCTTAACATCACTTGATGATAAAGAAATAATACTTGAATCCATAAAAAGTGGAGCAGATGACTGTTTTCCAAAATCTGAATTAAGTTCAACTCTACTAGAACGCGCGATACGCTTTAATATCGACAGGTACAAAGATAGACTAGAACTTAAAAAATTAACAGATAATTTAAACGAAAAGGTAAAACTTCAAGTTGCTAATATAAGAGAAAAAGATGCTCTTTTAATTCAGCAATCAAAACTGGCTGCTATTGGTGAGATGATAGGAGCAATAGCTCATCAATGGAGGCAACCGCTTAATGCGCTTAGTATCAGAATTGGTGTGCTAGAGGAGTATTATGATTTAAATATGATAAATAAAGATTTCATAGAGAACTTCGTAAAAGATAATACCACTACAATTCAATTTATGTCAGATACAATTGATAACTTTAGAAACTTTTTTAAACCAGACAAAGAAGCATCAAATTTTGACATTAAACAATCTATTATTGATGTTATATCTATACAAAAAGAGCTTTTAGAAAATAACCATATTAATATAAATTTAGATATTAAAGCGTTTAAAATCAATGGATTTGAAAATGAGTTTAAACAGGTAATTTTAAATATTATATCCAATGCAAAAGATGCACTTATCTCAAACTGTATAGCAAATGCTCAAATTAATATTAAAACGGAGATTCGACTTGGTATTGGTTTAATAATAATAAGTGATAATGGTGGAGGGATAGATAGAAATATAATAGATAGAATTTATGAACCATACTTTACAACAAAAGAACAAGGTTCAGGAACTGGAATAGGACTTTATATGTCAAAGATGATTATAGAAAAAAATATGCACGGTATATTAGATGTTAAAAATATAGAAAATGGTACATGTTTTACAATACAAAAAGAGATAGTCTGATTATTTTAAAGTAGCGTATAACTCTTCACTATATTGAACTTTCATTCTACTTGGTACTGTACGAATAGATAGATAAGAGATATTACCATTTTGTGTAACTTTTTTTAAAACTGTTGCATAAACCCAGTAATACCCACCATCTCTTCTTGCATTTTTAACGTAACCATCCCAAAAACCCTTAGATTGTACATCATCCCATAATCCTTTAAATGCAATACGAGGCATATCTTTATGGCGGATAATATTATGAGGTTGTCCAATTAACTCATCTTCTGTATAACCTGCAACTTCACAAAAAAGTTCATTTACATATATAATTATTCCATGCTCATCAGTCTCACTTAAGATATAACTATCTTCAGGAAAAAACCATTCAGATGTTTTTGAATCTTTATATACAGTACTCATACTATGTAACTCACTTATTTATATTTTTATACATTATACAGTATAATCACTAACCAATTACCTTAAAATGGGACAAATAATATATGGCAAAATATATCTCTGAAATTTCTATTCTATATGTTGAAGATGACCTTGGAATTCGTCAAGCATTGAGTACAACACTAGATATGTGGGCTAAAAAAGTCTACTTAGCAGAAAATGGAGAAAAGGGCTTAGAACTATTTAAAAAGCATAAACCAGACGTAATTATAAGTGATGTAAAGATGCCAAAACTAAATGGTATTGAAATGGTAAAAGAGATTCGAAAGCTAGATGAAAATATTCCTATAATATTTACAACTGCTCATAATGAGAGTGGTTTTTTACATGAAGCTATTGAATTACATGTAAACCACTATATATTAAAACCTATTTCAATAAAAGATGTAAAACGTCACTTAGAGTCAAATGCTAAAAGTATACTTTTTGAAAAAGAGCAAAAAAAGAATCAAACAATGTTACAAAAAATAATGGATAATGATTCAGATATGTTAGCTGTTACAGATTGTAATCAAGTTGCATTTTCAAATAGCATCTTTAAAGAGTTTTTCTCATACGATCCTAAAATAGTCAGAAATGATGGTAAATCATTTTGTAATGAGTTTATAAAAGCAAATGGTTTTTTACATAAAGGTATGCTAAAAGGTGGAGAAGCATTTACGCAACTAATTGATAGAACAAAAGAGAGTGATAGAATGGTCTCATTGTATGACTTTAAAGAGAATGAACCAAAAGCATTTTATGTTAACACTTCGAAAATTGAAGATAATCTATATCTATACCATTTTGTAGATATTACACAAATTGCAATTGAGAAAAAATTACTTGAGAAAAAAGCCTATTTTGATAAATTAACTAAAATTTTTAGTCGTACTAAATTTGATGATATATTAGAATATGAATCAAAACGAAGTATTCGCTATGAGACACAACTATCTTTAATAATATGTGATATTGATCACTTCAAAAAAGTAAATGACTCACATGGTCACTTAGTAGGTGATGAAGTTTTAAAGAAAATTACAAAAGAGATAAAAAAACATATTAGAGACACAGATATTTTTGCAAGATGGGGAGGAGAAGAGTTTGTTCTACTTATGCCTGAAACGAATCTAGATAATGCAAAAATAGTTGCAGAACAGCTTAGAAGTGCATTAGAAAAAGTGCCTCATCAAGAAGTTGGTATTGTCACTTGTAGTTTTGGTTTAACATCATTTATCCCAACAGACACACTTAAAAAGTTTCTAGGTCGCGCAGATGATTCACTCTATCAAGCTAAACAAAATGGTAGAAACAGAGTTGAGGTAATAGTATGAAATTAGGTATAAATATTGACCATATAGCGGTCTTAAGAGAAGCAAGACGTATAAATGACCCAGATCCTCTAGAAGCACTTGGGGTTCTTAAAAGAACAGCAACCGAGCAAGTCACTATACATTTAAGAGAGGATAGAAGGCATATTACAGATGCAGATGCTGCATCAATAATAAAACATGCTTCAATGCCTGTAAATTTAGAGTGTTCAATTAATAAAGAGATTATTGACATTGTATCCACTTTAAAACCTCACCGTGCCACTTTAGTTCCTGAAAAGAGAGAAGAAGTAACAACTGAGGGTGGATTAGATGTAATCGGCCTAGAAGAGGAAATCAAAAGTGCTATAAAAAAGTTAAAAGAGAATGAAATTGATGTATCTCTATTTATAGACCCTGATGAAAATACAATACGAAAAAGTGCAGAGTTAGAAGCAGATATGGTAGAACTACATACTGGAACTTACGCAAATATTTATGCAATGCTAAATACTACACTTTCTAAAACTCACCACACAATAAAAGAGCTAGAGCTACCAAGAGCTGAACTAAAAGTACTTCTTTCTAACTCACTTAGAGAGCTCAAAAGTAGTTCAGACTTAGGTGTAAGACTAGGTATGGAAGTCGCAGCTGGACATGGACTAAACTATAATAATGTTCAAGAGATTGTAAAAATAGAGGCTATTAGTGAACTAAATATAGGTCAAAGTATAATTGCACGTTCCGTATTCACTGGTTTAGAAAGTGCAATTAAAGATATGAAATCACTTCTTCAATGAGAAATTAATTTGAAAAAAATTGCAATTAGTGTTGGAGATTTAAATGGTATCGGTATAGAGATTGCAATTCGCTCACATGAAGAGATATGTAAATTTTGTGAGCCGATTTATTGTATTGACAAAGAGATGCTAAACCAAGCTTCGAAGCTTTTAGGTCTACAAACTCCAACTAAAATGATTTTAGAACATACTTATGAAACTTTTGAAATTAAACCTAGAATTGTAGATAAAAAATCTGGTGCCTATAGTTTTGCCTCATTTAAAAAAGCTCTACAGTTAGTAAAAGAGAAGAAAGCTGACGCGGTCTGCACACTACCGATTCATAAAGAGGCTTGGAGTTTAGCTAACATTAAATACAAAGGTCATACTGAGTATCTACGTGAGTTTACAGATGAAGATGCTATTATGGTGCTAGGGTGTGAGAATCTATATGTTGCACTATTTACAGAGCATATTGCACTAAAAGATGTTGCAGAAAAAATAAATAGAGAAAGTCTTGTAGAGTTTTTTACCCTACTATATGAAAAGATGAAAAAAGAAAAAATTGGAGTACTTGGTCTTAATCCTCACGCCGGAGATAACGGTGTTATTGGTAAAGAGGAGATTATAATAGAAAAAGCCATTAAAGATGTAAATTTAAAAATTGGGAAAGAGGTGTTTCATGGAGCACTAGTACCTGATACTGCATTTACACCAAACTCTTTAAAAAATTATAATACACTTGTGGCGATGTACCACGATCAAGGTCTAGCACCACTAAAAGCACTGTACTTTGATGAAAGTATAAACATCTCAATTAGCCGTAAAATTGTAAGGACATCAGTAGACCATGGAACAGCTATGGATATCGCATACAAAAACGCTATTCCAAATACAAAAAGTTATTTAAATGCTATAAAAGCTGCAGTAGTTCAGTCTACTTCTTAGACTGTAACTCTTTTAGTGATTCGATAACATCATCTAAATTTTCATAAGGAAGATGAACTTTCCAATCTGGCTCACCACCTGAAAGTGAAATAGCAATACTAGCAACTGAATTACTTCCAGCTCCATATGGCTCATCTATATTCTGAATAGAGATAGTACCCTTTTTTGTACCTGCTAATGTTAAAGTTTTCATTTTATTCCTTTTTTTTGTTGTATGATAACATATTTAATTAATTTTAGATTTCAAAAGACGACCAAGTATCCCTTGCATTTTTAACCACTGCTTGTGTCCCATCAGTGGGAAACCAGCATAAACTCCACCCTCTTTTATATTTTTTGTAACACCACCACGTGCTGCAATTGTTGTAAATGGGGCAATTTCTAAATGACCAGCAGTTGCACTTTGTCCACCCATTACAACATTTCGTCCCATGGTTGTTGAACCTGAGATTCCTACTTGACCTGTTAAAATTGAGTACTCTCCAATATCGCAGTTATGTGCAATATGTACAAGATTGTCTATCTTAACACCCTTTCGTATAATAGTTGAACTAAAAACTGCTCTATCAATTGAACAGTTACCACCAAGCTCTACATCATCCTCAATAACAACATTTCCATTTTGGTAAATCTTTACATGTTCACCAGTTTTAGTATGCGCAAAACCAAACCCATCACTTCCAATTACACAACCAGCATGAATTAAACACTTACGTCCTATTACACAGTCACGATAAACTGTAACATTAGGATGTATAATGCTATCACTTCCAACTTTTGCATTATCACCAATAAATACTCCTGGCATTAGTGTTACACCATCACCAATTAAAGCACCTTTACCTATATAAACATTAGGTGCAATTGTACAGTTTTCTCCAATTTCAGGCTCATCAGAATACAATTCTATAACTTTAGGGGCAAAGAGTTTACTTGCAAGTGCTAACTTCATATATGGCTCTTCACTAGGTAATGCTATACACCCAATAGGAAGATCATCTATAAATTTTGGATGAACAAGTACAGCAGCTGCTGAAGTTGTCTGTAGGTCTGAAATATATTTTGGATTATCTAAAAATGAGAGTTCATTTTTTGTAGCATCTTTTAAAGTATTAATTGCATCTATTTTGATACCACTAGTGTCTTCATATAATTTAATATCAAGTTCAAGAGCAATATCTAATAATTTCATTTAACGCTCCACCGCCACTACACCACTTCTTACAATCTCTTTTGGGTTATATTTCTTAATAGCTTTTAGAAAAAATCTAACACGTTCAGGCTCATCTGTTACCATTGCAATTATTGAATCATTTCCAACATTTACAATCTTTCCATTATAGGCGCGACATAGTGCATCTACATCGCTTAAACTCTCTTCAATTGGAATCTTCACAAGTGCCATCTCTTTTTCAATCTGTTCACTATGCTCAATTACTTTATAAACTGGTATAAGCTTATGCAGCTGCTTAATGATTTGTTCCATTACACGCACGTTTCCAGCTGTTTCAATCGTAATACGAGACATTTTACTATCTGGAACTGGTGCAACAGTTAAACTTTCAATATTATAACCACGACCTGCAAAAAGTCCAGAAATACGTGAGAGAACACTTGACTCATTTAAAACAATTACAGAAACAATTCTTCTTTCTTCTCTCATTTGATTAACTCCTTTTTGAACAAAGTCCAAAAAGAACTCCTCAGCGGAGGGCTCACGCGCAGATGAACCGCGCTATTTTTATATTTTTTCATTTGCTCACTCCTTATTATCTGTTAGCATCATATTAAATAGTGATCCACCTGCTGGAACCATAGGTAAAACGTTCTCTTCACGATCTACCACTACATCTATAAGTGCTACAACATTTTTAGCAACTGCATCTTGAATTGCAGCATCAAACTCATCTTCTGTTTTTACTCTATAACCTACTCCACCAAAAGCTTCAGCAAGCTTAACAAAATCTGGTTGAACAGAAAGGTCAGTTGAAGAGTGACGTTTGTCATAAAATAGTGTTTGCCACTGCCTTACCATTCCTAAATAGTTATTATTTAAAATTACATTTATAACTGGTAATTTATATTCAACAGCAGTCATAAGCTCTTGAATATTCATAAGAATTGAACCATCACCTGTAATATTTATACTTATGCTATCAGGTTTAGCGCGCTTCACACCCATTGCAGCTGGAAAACCAAAGCCCATCGTACCAAGTCCACCACTACTTACAAATTGTCTAGCATGTGAGAATGGATAAAATTGAGCTGCCCACATCTGGTGTTGTCCAACATCTGTAGAGATAATTACATCTTTATCTTCAAGTTGTTGTGCAATTCGCTCTATAACCCATTGAGGCTTTAAACGCTCACCATTATCTTTATATGAAAGAGGATGCAAATTATCATAACGCTTCAATGTCTCACGCCAATCTGTATATCTATCTTCATTTATCTTCTCTTCTAAAAGAGGGATCATTACATCAAGCACATGAGCTAAATCTCCAACTATTGGAAAATTAGCATTTACTAGCTTTGAGATACTTGCAGGATCTACATCAACATGAATAATTCGTGCATGCTTAGCAAATTCAGATAGTTTTCCAGTAACCCTATCATCAAAACGAACACCAAGTCCAATAACTAGATCTGTTTCACTCATAGCCATATTTGCAGCGTAACTTCCATGCATTCCAACCATTGAAAGCAGTAGTTCATCTTTACTATCTAATACACCTCGAGCCATAAATGTTTCAACCGCTGGAATCTGCGTTAATTTTGAAAGCTTACGTACAGCTTCATATGCATTTGCATTTATAATCCCACCACCTAAATACAGAAGTGGTTTTTTAGCACCTACAATTGCATCAACTGCTTTTTTGATTTGACGAATATTACCTTTGACTGTAGGTTTATATGTTGGCAAATCTATAGGCTTTTCATAATCAAACTCTGCAAGTTGAGCTGTAACATCTTTTGGAATATCAACGTGAACAGGGCCAGGACGGCCACTAGCCGCAATATAAAATGCCTCTTTTAAGACACGTGCTAAATCTTTTGCATCTGTTACTAAGTAATTATGCTTAGTACATGGTCTACTAATACCAACTGAATCAATCTCTTGAAAAGCATCTGTTCCAATTAGGGTCATAGGAACCTGCCCGCTAATAACAACCATAGGAATAGAATCCATATAAGCATCAGCTAAACCAGTAACTGCATTTGTAAAACCAGGACCACTAGTAATCATAGCGACACCGACTTTTCCGCTAGCTTTAGAATAACCCTCAGCTGAGTGAATAGCAGCTTGCTCGTGACGAGCTAAAATATGTTCAAACTTATCTTGTTTATAAATCTCATCATAAACATTCATAATAGCGCCACCAGGGTAACCAAATATGGTATCTACTCCCTCGGCAATAAGCGCCTCAATTACCATTTGCGCTCCGGTCATTTGCATGATGAATCCTTGCAATAAAAAAATTTAGCGATTATACTAAAAAAAATGTATAATTATTATTAGTTCATAAAATAAGGTGCAATTTGTTGTGCAACTTCATCCATTTCCTCTTTTGTAGAAAATTCTAAAACAACACGTTCGCTTCTATCTTGCGCATAATCAAATACTAAAACATAACCACCAATAGTTATTTTATCTGCTTTACTTTCTGCCCACTCTAACGATACTTCAGCAGGTGTATCATTTGGAACTTCTACAAGAGCTGCTGGGTACAAACGTACAACTTTGTCTAAATCTATCTTTTTATTTTGAAATTCTACAATCATTTATAATCTTTATTTAATTTTGTACACCATATTTTTATATCGACTCAACTATTTTCACTAATAATACAAAGTTTTAAAAGTAATCTTGATATTCTCTCTGTTTATTATAAACGACCACTTATAAAACATGGACTATTTGAATATTTTCATTTCACTGATGGTCATTATTGCTCCTTTAAATTTTGTAATGATTCAAACATAGAATCAATATAATCTTCGTCTTCATTAATATCATTTTTATCAAACTTTGATTCTTCAAGCTGCATATTCACTTCAGATTCTAAATAATCATTTAATTCATCTATTGTATAATTTAAAGAGTCTAGATTAATATCAACATTAAAAGTATTATTAAATTGTTCTAACGCATCAGCACTATCACGACCATCATTATTTTTTCCAATATTATCAATTTCATTATCTATATAACTTTCTACAGATGCTATAAACGTACTTTGATTTTCATCAAAATATGTTCTAAATTCTGAGATACTTTCATTTAAAAGCAATATACATTTCAAATCATATTCTGAATGAATATTATCTTTAAAATATTCAAACAATTCTCTATTATTTGATGTAATATGTAATTTTAACTCTATAAATAACCTCATATATGTTATACGGTCAAAACCGTAGTAATCAGTAAAAATCTCATCTTTAATGTTATACATTTTTTCTTTAATAAATTCAATAAGCAAATCTGTTTTTTTAGTTGAAAAAAAAGTATACATACTATTTAATTTATCTATTGTATGCCTAATACAATATTTATAATAATCTACATTTGAGTACTTAACGATACAAGCCTTAGGCATGTCAAAATTTTCTTTTACTCTAATAGAGAATAAATCTAGTAATCTTTCATCTATCTTTACTTTATTAAAGTACTTAAGTGTTTCATATGTAAATAGATTAAAAAAATGGTCAAAATAAATAATATTATTAAGTAATATTTCGATAAGTTTTGTGTCTTCTTGAATTGCACCTATTAAAAAATCTTTAATAGACGGATTTTGAAACGATACAATGTGATGTTTTCCATCATACTCAATCTTTATAAAATTACCTTCTAACTCCTTTAAAGCATTTTTAAAAGCATTTATATCAACTTCAAAGTTTCGTACCTTAGATTCACTCTCATAGATAGACAAGAATGCTTTCTCCAAGTCATCCATAAATATTTCATGATATGAAAGAGATAAAGTGTATAAAAGGTATTGTGAATATTTATGTATTTTATTAAAAGCGCTCTCCCAAATTTTTTCAGGATTGTCTAAAATTTTTAAAAAATAGTCTAGATATTTTTTTGCCGAAACTTCATCAATTAATATCTTTTTTTCATCGGTAAGAAATTCTATTAATCTAGGATTATAATTAGCATGTGTTATAATTTTTTTATACCCTTTATCCAATAGTATATTGTCAAAATATTCTTCAGATAATTTTGAATAAAAAAGATGATTGTATAAAATTTTTGCCTTTATCTTTTTAGTGTATTTACTCATATCTATAGTACATTTAACTATATCTACATCTGAGTTTTTTAATTTTTCATATCGTTCTTTAGCTTGTGTGAGTATGTATTCTCTTGTAGTCAGAATGAATTTTTTATTATTTGATTTTCCAATTTTTCTTAAAAACGATATTAAATCTGATTCTTCATTTCTATCAAGTCCATCTTCTAAAAAATTAGCCCCTAAAAAATCATCAAAATAAAACACTTGTTTTTTACCATCTTCAAACACTTCAAGAGCCTCAGAAATATTTTGTGAAACATAACAAAATTCAAATTCTTCTCGAATATAATGATAGGACAGTACATCAGCAAGGGTACTTTTCCCTACTCCTGGGTTACCAGCAATAATACAATAATTATATTCATTTAAAATTTTTACAGCATCATAAAAATTCTCACTCCTTACAAACATCTTGAGCTTATCTTTAATTTCGTCAAACTTAGAATTACTTCGATTAATCACATCTTTGTGAATGAATTTTTCTAATATATTTGAACTTTCTATCCAAAGTTTATAATGTTTTTTTTCTATCTCACCGTGCATACTAATTAAATTATTAATATCATCTTTACCATAAATATATTTAGTATTTTTTATGTATGGTGTAAAAAAGTTTTGTATTTCTTTTTCATTATTTTCAGTTAATCCTAGAGAAGTCATTAAAATATAATAAGTTGGATTTATTTTTTGAATCTTAATAACTTCTCTTTTTAATTCTGTTTTTAATGAACTATACTTTCCTGTATATCTCTTACATTGAACAATAGTGATTTTACTACCATCTTCACTTATATATTTAAAATCAATACCTTTATCACGACCTTCTGTATAACATTCCAAAGTTATATTAAATTCTTCTTGCAATAAATCTCTGCATAAATCTTCAAAATCAATAGGAGATAAGTTTTCAAAACTATAACTACTCACTCATAATCTCCTTGACTCTACCAATTTTGTCACCCAATTTCTTTGCAAGTTCTTAAAATACACAACTCATTTTCTACTGATTCCTAAAACTTTTAGATTCTACATTTTCTTTTGGTTCAGTCTAGCAATCTTTAAAAAAATCAACAGCTTTACTTTCTATTATCATTCCATTTAATATCATAGGAATCTTTTTTACATTGTATTATTAACTAATTACGCGCCAATTTTCTTAAGTCCATCATCAAGTATCATCTTTATCAAAGATTGATACGGTACGTCCATTGAATTTGCTTTTACTTTAAGTTGGTCAATCATGCTTTGTGGTAATCTCAAGCTAATAGATTTTGTTGTTTTTTTAAGATTAGGAAAATTTACTTTTTTTGCATCAGATAAATCAAAATAATCTGTTGCATCATGAGTGTCCCAAAAGTCACGTTCCTCTTTTTCGCTGTTAAAATGTGGTATCTCTTTAATAGTTTTCATAAAACACCCTCTCTTTTTTACTCATGTATCTTGCGGAAATTACTCTAATTTTATTTTTTCTTTTAATGAATATTACTGTCAACTTTTTTCGTTCATCAGTAATACCAAGCGCTACACATCTACACTCATATTCAGAATGCTTAACATCTTTTGCAATAACAAGTGGCTCATTAAAAAAAACTTCTTCAATCAAATTACTTTTTATTCCATGCTTTTTTTCGTTCTTGTCAATATTTCCATCATCCCAATCAAAAGCTGTAACATCATCTACATTCAAGCAATCAAATTTCATCATCAACCTTGTATATTGTTATTATATACAAATTGAACTATTTTTTCAACAATTCAGTATAATTTATAAAAACTTTTTTCTAACCCACACATAATAAAACCCAAAAATAAAAAACATACTTCCTAAAATTATAGTAAGCATTTTTAATGAAATTCCCATTTCAAAAGAGCTTCCAATGTACCATGATGTTGCCGTAGCACCAAATAAGAACATCATATCATTCAGTGCTACCATTCTACCGTAAAACTCTTTTTTCGTTTTTTGTTGTAGTAGTGTATAGCTGTATGACCAGAGTATTGTAGAAAAGAGACCTGCTAAAAATGAGCCAAACAGTGAAAGGTAGTAGTTATCAAACAGAAGAGCCCAAACTATTATTGCTACACCTTGCCACAAAAACATCCATACAAAACGTCTTGAATTAAGCCATGCTCCAAAAATAATTGGTCCTAACATCAATGCTACTGCTCTTATAGCGTTAATGAATCCTATAGCTAGTGCAATACTAATCTGCTGGGCATAAATCTCTTTTGCAAGAAGAGCAACAAGTGCATCATAAGCCGTTAATCCAACTGCTGCGTGAATAAGCATTAAATGTAATATTTCTCTATTTTGCCTAAAGTATAGAAATGCCTCTTTCCACATACTTACAATATCTCTTTTTATTCCAACTGCACCCAACATAATTTCTGTTTTAAATAAAAGTATAAGTGCTAACACAAAAAGAATAGCATCTATTAAAAAGGCAACATAAACACCTAACAAAAAGACAACTAAACCACTGAGTGCCATACCAAATGTATAACTAAACGACCAAATTAGAGAATGAATTTCATTTATATTTTGTAGATTTGATGGTTTTGAAATGCGAGGTAAAAGTGCCATTTCAACAGTGAAATAAAAACTAGCAGCCCCCATTCTTATGAAAAGTAGTACTAATAAAATCCAAACCTGTTCAGCATTTTGAACAAATAGAAACATTAAAGTTGCAAATATTTCAACAATTAAAAGTATAATCATTAAAGGTTTTGGACGTAGATAATCTATTAAAGCACCACTAAAAGGAGCAAGTATTACTCCTGGTAAAAATTGCATGGAAGCTGCAAGCGCAATTACAAATGCAGATGAGTTCATTTGAACCAAAAGAGTGAACACTGCTACGTGGGAGAACCAAGCAGCAAAATAACTTATAAGCTGAATTAAACTCAAACGAGCTATTAATGGTTCTATTCTAAGTGTATGTAAATATCGTTTCAAATGAACCTCTCAAATTAAAATTGAAGTATACTACTAAAATTATTTTAAAAACTGTCGATGTTACTATTATATAAACCCACTAAAGGACAAATTATGCAGATTCAAAATGGCGTACCAACCACGCTACAACCGAGCAATGTCTCTGCACCATCTAAAGGTGTAGGTCAGGGGCAAGGTCAAAAAGCTGAACAAAGTGTTGCCAAAGAGGTTAAGGCTGACACAGAAAAAACAAATAAAAAAGAGCTAAAACAAGAGCTACAGAACATTGTAGCTGCTTTAAATAAAGAGATGGCTCCAATGAACAGTGACATAAAATTTGGTTTTCAAGAAGAAGCTAAAACATTTTATGTTTCAGTTGTAGATGTAAAAAATGATCAAATTATACGTAAATATCCATCAGATGAAGCAATGCAATTGATGTCAAAAATGCGTGAAGTTGTTGGTAGTATATTCGATCAAAAGGGATAAGTCATGCCTGCATTACAATCTTTAGGACTTGGAAGTGATGGAGCTTTAAGTTTTGACATAATTGAGCAGTTACGAACAGCTGATGAGGCTGGACAAGTAAAACCAGTTGAAAAAAACATAGAAAAGAACAGTGAAGAAAAAGCTGCTATGGTCACTCTTTCTGGTCTAGCTAATACTGCTAAAAGTTATATGAAATCTTTAGGTGAAGATCAACTTTATTTGGAGCGTTCATCTACAATTACAGGAGATGGAGTCAGTGCAATAGTAAGTGCCGGTGTATCCTCACAAACCATAAATTTAGATGTAAATCAATTAGCGCAAGAGCAAGTTGTACAATCACAAACATTTAGTTCAAAAGAATCAACAGTAGCAACTGGTAATTCATCACTATCAATATCAGTTGGAAATAATAGTTACTTTATTGATGATATTACAGCAGCCACATCTTTAGAAGATTTAGCTACTAAAATCAATGAAGCAGCTAGTGAACACGTTACAGCATCTGTTTTAAAAACAGATACTGATCAATACAGATTGATTGTAAAAGGTAAAGATACAGGTTTTGAGAATAGTGTAACTATGGTTGAGGGCACTAATCTAAATATTGGGCTAGATGATGATAATGCAATTAAATCTGCAAACTTTACTTCAGCATCATCATCTATTGCTTCATCTGCTACAAGTTTAACTCTAACAGTAGATAGTGTTGACTATGCAGTTAGTGTGGCATCTGGAACATCACTACAAGGGCTAGCTGACCTTATAAATCAAGATACAACTCTAAACAGTAAAGTTCAAGCTAGTGTTTTGCAGACTAGTACAAATCAATTTCAACTTTACCTAAAGTCTGGTGATGGTACATCCACAAATCAGCCAACACTAAAAACAGAAGCTGCAGGATTAAATACTGGTTTTGCAGATATTGCAGGAGCTACTTATACAAACGTTCTGCAATCTGGTACAGATGCTGAATTTACATATAATGGAGTTTCTGTTAAAAGAAATACAAATTCGGTCGATGATATAGTCACTGGATTAACACTTAACTTGACAGAAGTTACAGCTGCCGGTAAAGAGGTAACTGTTCAAATAGCACAAGATACAAGTGGAATAGAGAGCCAATTAGAGGGCTTTGTAACAGCATATAATGATTTAATGGCTAATTTAACAGAAATCACAAAATTTAATGTTGACACAGGTGAAAGTGGTATATTTCAAGGTGAAAGCACAATAACAAGGCTTAGATCAGATATAAATAGAGAAATTTTGTATATAAACGCTGATAATCAATCATTAAGCACATTTGGACTAAACCTAAATGAAGCTGGAATTATGGAATTTGATAAAGGTGTTTTAACTGCTGAATTGAATAAAGATTCCACTGCAGTTGAAAACTTTTTTAAAGGTAATAATACCACTATCAATGGTGAAGATGTAAGGCTTGATGGTGTGTTTTTTAATTTAAATGAGAAATTAGATGGATATTTAAATTCATCTACTGGAATACTCTCAACATTTGAGCAGAGTCTTGATACTTCTGCTAAGAACCTTGAAAAAGAGCGTCTTGCAGCGATTTCAAGACTTGATGATAAATATAACATAATGGCTAATAGATTTGCAGCTTATGACTCAGTTATAAGTGGTTTAAATCAAAGCTTTAGTGCGTTGCAGTCGCAAATAGATGCAGCAGCAAACGCCAAGTAATTTAAGCATATAAGGGGAAAATTATGCGAACAAATTTAGCTTACAATACGTATCAGCAAAATAGTATACAGGTTGAATCACCATTTAAACTTGTAGAAATGCTATACGAAGGAATCTTACGATTTACAACAAGAGCACGTAGGTCTATCGAAAAAAATGATATTGAAAAGCGTGTTTACTGGATAAACCGTGCTTCTGCAATTTTTACAGAGCTAATTCATACATTGGATTATGACAATTCCCCTGAAATTGCAGAGTACTTAAATGGTCTATATGCGTATCAGCTTCAACTATTAGGCGAAGCAAATGCCCATAATGAAGTAGATAAATTAACTACTGTAAATGGCGTTGTAAAAGGTCTACTTGAAGCGTGGCGTGAAAGTATGCAAAATGAGCTGGATCAATAGCTTCACAGTTGCTCTTGTCAAAAAAGACATTGCAAGAGTTCTACAACTACTAAACAGTATAGATGAGTTAGAATCCATAGAAGATAAACAGAAGGGTTCAGCTCTAATAACACAAGCTATAACTCTATTTGAAGGTGAACGTGATACAACTCGACAAAAAATGGCGCAGATGCAAAAAAGTAAAAAATTTCTCCAATCTTCACATATGGAACAAGCAACACGCTTTAATAAAAGATATTAATAAAGAGTTCCATTAATTTTATACATCAACCAATAATCATCTATAGAACTCTTAAGTTCAATATCACTTAGTGCTGAATGCTTCTTAATACCAAAACGCAAAATAAATGGTTCTGGCATTATACTTCCCTCTTTTGTTGGATTCTTAAGATACTCCATTAATGCAATTTTGACATTTACTTCACTACTGTATTTTAGTATATATCTGTATAAAAATTTATCTATTTCAACAGGAAAAGATTCGTGACAAGATGCACAATTTGTCTCAAAACTACTAGCACTCAATATGTTCATAAATAATAGAGATATAAAAACTTTTTTTACCATCTTATACTCACTTTAGTACCAATGTTCTCTTTTGATTCTATATCTATGTTTAAGCCATACTCTTTGGTAATAACATTGACAATATGAAGCCCTATCCCAAAACCACCTTGTGCGTAGTTAAATCTCTCAAACCTATCAAATACAGCTTTTAAATCTCTCTTTTTTATACCCTGCCCGCTATCTTTCACAACAATGGAATCTTCATCTAAAGTGACAGTGACATCACCAGATATTTTGTTGTACTTAATAGCATTAGAGATTAAGTTATCTAAAAGTTTTGTAATCTTTTTTCTATCCATTAAAATTGACTGATTTTTATTACATATAAAATTCAAACTAACTTTTTTAACATTAGCTATTTGTTCAAAATAGTTTAAACGCTCTTCAATTAACTCTTTTAAATTAAGCTCTTCATCATTTGATATAACCTTATGGTTTAAAAGTAAAAAACTCAAATCATCATAGAGATGACTCAATGTTTGTGAAGCTATCTTAATTCTATCTATTTTAGTTTTACTCTTCTCATCAAGTGCCTTAGAATCTAACATCTCTATATTCATGTTAATTGTACTAATTGGTGTATTAAGTTCGTGTGTTGTATCTTGAATAAAACGCTCAAGCATCTCAATTGCCTCTCTCATTGGTCGCAGAAAAAGTCTAGATAAAAAATATCCAATAATTAAAAGTACAAAAAACAGAGATCCTGCGTAAGTAAATAATTTTTTATATACTCCGTTTAACCAAAGTTCATCATCTACAATCTCAACTACTACATAATAAGAACCCAAATAGTACGAGCTTGGTTGCTTAATAAAATGGATAATATTTTCAGTCTTATATAACTTATCATCAAGATTTACTTTTTTATTTTGCAGTGTAGAAAAAATTAGCTTTTTACTACTATCAAAAATTGCTGACCTGTAATTTTCACTTCTTGGATATTTACGTGTCTTATCTAAATTTATATGTACATATTTTAGGTTTTGAATTAACTCTTTTGCATATTCTTCAAGTAAAACCTGTTTTTTACGAAGCATGAAATCTCTTTCAAAATCTAAATACAAAATTGAAATTAAAAGTAAAATTGAAAAACTCAAAAGTGCATATAGTGCAACAAAGTTTTTAAGAGTCCGCTTTTCAGAGTGAGACAAACTTGTATCCATAACCTTTTATACTAGCTATTCTATCTTTACCAATAATTTTTCTAAGATTTTTAATATATGTACGCAAAGATGTTTCACTAGGTGTCTCTTCATAGTCCCAAAGGGCGTCATAGATAGCATCATGAGATTGTAGTTCGTTTTGATGTTTTAAAAATATAGAGAGTAGTTTTAGTTCTTTTGAACGCAATGTTACCTCAGTGCCATCTTTTATAAGTCTATTATTGAGTGGTTCATATATCAAGTTTTCATCTAAGTCTATAGTTTGAACTTTTGCGTGGAAAAACTCTCTTTTTAAAATATTTTGTGCACGTACTAATAGCTCTTTTAATTCAAATGGTTTTCTAAGATAATCATCTGCACCACTTTCAAAACCCTTTGAAAGATTATCTACAGAGTTAAGAGATGTCATAAAAATAGCAGGAGTAGTTACACTTTTACTTCTAAGTTCATATAAAAGATCAAAACCATTCATAGATGGAACTTTTACATCAAATAAAAATAGGTCATAACTTTTTTCATATGCTAATTCTAGTGCAACTTCACCATCATGTACCACATCAACATCAAAGTTTTCAGAAGTTAAAAAGTCTTCTAAAGTTTCGCATAAAAGAAGATCATCTTCTAAAAGTAATATTTTACTTTTTTTCTCGTTCACGCTTCAATGCCATTTGGTAATCTTTTTTCTCTTTGTCACTCATACTTGATACTCTAACTTCAAGCTCTTTCTTTAAAGCATCACTATCATCACTTTTTACATAACCAACAAGTACAATCAGCTCTTGTGTACTCATCTGTGAAAAATTAATTGCATATGAGCTGGTAAGTAAAAATGCTACTAAAACAAAAATTTTCATAATCTAATTCTCTCCCAATTCTAACAATGCTCTTGCACCCTTGTAAATAGGTTCATCAATAAACCCTAGTTTTTCATCAACAAAACCAGTATTACCCTCTTTACGTTTCTTCTCAAATTCTACCACAATATAGTGTGCTTCTGAAAGTGCTGCTAAAGAGATGCCAAAAACTTCATCTGCTCTAAGAGATTGTGAAGGTGAGATACACCCCTTAGCTAAAAAACCCATCTGCTCTTCAATCTCTAGCCACTGCTCAAAGCCCTGCATATTTTTATGGTACTGATAGACAAAAGAGACAGGCTTAACACCTAAGGCAGAAGATGTCAGTAGAAACTCTGATAATATCGAGTGTATAGTATGATTTTCAGGAGTAAGTAGAGCAAGAGGTAGTTTTAAGTCAGCTAATAAATCTAAGATTCCAAGATAAAAAACTTTTACTCTAGCATCAACACGTAAATCTTTTAAGTTTAACCAAGCCTTAGAAGTCTCAATTGAAAGATGTACCTCTATTGATTCATCAATTAACCTAAGTGCGCGAAAAACATCTTGTGCAGTTTCAATTTTTGGTACACGAATGGCATCTGGCTTAAATTGATTCAGATATAAAATCTCCTCTTCACCACCATCATCTAATGCATTTACTCTTACTACCAACTTTTTCTTACATTTAGGCAATCTACTTAAAAATAGAGCACACAAACGTAAAGCTAAAGGTTTTTTCTCCTTAGCTACGCCATCTTCAAGGTTTATCATAGCACATCCAGCACTAATGGTATCGAGTTTATTGAGATGTTTTGCATTATGAGCTGAAACCATTAAGGCACTTCTAAAGTTAAGAGTCCTGTTTTGTTCACGCTCACATACTACCGTTAACTCTTCAATAGCCTCTAAATCATTATTGTCTGCAAGTTCAATAATATGATTAATATTTTCAATTACCATTTCTACAAGCCTTGAATATAGTTATATAGTGCTGTTGTCTCTTTTTCACTTAAATAATATCTAGGCATAACTCCCTTTCTCTTTCTAAGAGCTTTTACAAAACGTCTGTAATCTAAATTTGTAATTGAATTTGTTTCAAGTTTTTTTGGTGTACCTTTATCTATATAAGTAGCAATCACTTTTCCCTTAGCATCCACACCATGACAAGCTGCACAGCTTACGCCTCTTGGATTATTGTAAAGATATTTACCATACTCCTCTTCAGTAATAAATGATTCTGCAAAAAGTGAAGTAAAAAGAAGTGATAAAAAAAGAATATATCTGCTCAAATTAGACTTCCTTTTTTTTAATAGACTTCTTGCAGATTTAAACTCTGAGTATTGTTCTAGTTCTACAAGAAGTCTAATACGTGATTATATCATAAGCTTAATACAACAAATTTATTCTTAACAGACTTCCTTTAAAACCATTTTCGCTATTATTCTAAAACTATTTATTTATCCTGAGGACAATATGCAATTACTAGATGGTAAAGCACTCTCCAAAAAAATTAAAAATGACGTAGGACGCGATATTAGCGACCTTAAACAGAAGCGTGGTATTGTTCCAGGTTTAGCTGTTTTACTTGTTGGTAATGACCCAGCTAGCCATGTTTATGTTGGCATGAAGAAAAAAGCTTGTGAAGATGTTGGCATATACTCAATTACACACGAAATGCCAGAGAGCATTGGACAAGATGCAATTATAGATACTATTAAAATGATGAATGACAATCCAAATATTGATGGTATTTTAATTCAACTTCCACTTCCAGCACACATTGATACTACTCAAATTTTAGAAACAGTTGCACCACACAAAGATGTAGATGGATTTCATCCATTTAATGTTGGTAGGTTGAGCTCTGGGCTTGATGGTTTTGTACCATGTACTCCACTTGGTGTTATGCGACTTTTAGAAGAGTACAAGCTAGATGTAAAAGGTATGAATGCTGTTGTTGTAGGGGCAAGTAATATTGTTGGTAAACCTATGGCTAGCCTACTTTTAAATGCTGGTGCAACAGTTGACATCTGTCACATCCATACAAAGAATTTAAAAGCACATACAATACATGCTGATATTTTACTAGTGGGTGTTGGAAAACAGAATTTAATTACAGACGATATGGTTAAAGATGATGTAATTATTGTTGATATTGGAATCAATAAAACCGATGATGGCAAGCTTGTTGGCGATTGTGACTTTAGCGCGGTTAGTAAAAAATCTAGCTTCATTACGCCAGTTCCTGGTGGAGTGGGTCCTATGACAATTGCAATGCTTCTTTCAAATACTTATAAATCAGCAAAAAAGAGAAAATAGATGAGTGAAGAGAATAAATTAGAAAAAAAATGGTATACAAAACTTTATGATTTTGCAAATTCATGGACAGGTACTGTAATTATTGTACTAACAATTATATTTTTTGGAGCGCAAGCTTTTATAATTCCAAGTGGGTCTATGAAAAACACCCTTTTAATTGGTGATAACCTATTTGTAAAAAAGTTTGTATACGGGGTACCTACACCACATATTCCATGGCTAGAGGTTCCTTTGGTTCCTGGTACTGATGGACACATTGTAAATGGTGACAAACCACAACGTGGTGACATAGTAATTTTCAGATATCCACTAAACCATAAAACTCACTATGTAAAGCGCTGTGTAGGAGTTGGTGGTGATGAACTTTTTCTAAATAATAAAACTCTCTATCTTCATCCTAACGAGGGTGATGACTATGTTAGAGAGAACTATAAAAAAGAAGATATTATAGCTATGTTTGATAGATTATGGATTAAAAACCCTTACAAGAAAGAGCACCCTGGAATCCATAATGATGATAGCATAACACCAGAAAGCGGTTACCCACCTCAGGTATTTGAGTTTATGCCTATTCGAGTTCCTGAAAATGAATTCTTTATGATGGGAGATAATCGCGACCACTCAAATGATAGCAGATTTTGGGGAACTGTACCTTATGGTTTAGTTGAGGGAACTCCATGGTTTATCTACATGAGTATAGATGATGATTATAGTATTCGTTGGGACAGAGTCGGAAAAACTGTTGAAGAATTAGAGGGAATATAGAGTGGATTATAGTGTTTTTGATATTGTCAAAGCACTCTCTGCCATTGTCGCTCTAATTATTGCAATAATTGGACATGAAATTATGCACGGAAAAGTTGCATGGTATTATGGTGATGATACAGCTTTAAATGCTGGAAGATTAAGCTTAAACCCTATTGTTCATGTAGATATAATTGGAACTATAGTTTTACCACTAATACTATTTATATCAAACATGCCATTTCTATTTGGTTGGGCAAAACCTGTACCAATAGATGTAAAAAAAGTTGTTAAAAATGGTGGCTATAATGCAGCAATTGCAGTAAGTGCCGCTGGTATTGCATACAACTTTACAATAGCTGTAGCTAGTTCAATTATACTTTCATTTTTAGACAAACCAGACAGTCTCTTATGGGCTATTCCTTATATGGTATTAGTTCAATTAATTATATATAATACGGTACTTGGTATTTTTAATTTATGGCCTATTCCACAATTTGATGGCTCACATATTTTAAGGTATCTGTTCATTAAATTTGGTTTGGATAAAGCTGCACTTTTAATGCAAAAAGCTGAACCATATGGAATGATTATAGTTGTTATTATTTTAGCGACACCTGCTGGTGTTGTTCTTTTTGAACCTGTACGTTTTTTACTAAATAATTGGTTACTAATAAATTAAAGGAAATAGATGAAATTTTATATCGCTACTGATCATGCTGGATTAGATTTAAAAAATTATACAAAAGAACTGCTAGAGACTCGTGGTCATGAAGTAATAGATTTAGGTCCGTTCGATAAAGAGCGTGTTGATTATCCAGATTATGCAAAAAAAGTCTCTAATTCGGTTTTAGAAGATACAAATTCTCAAGGTATTTTAATTTGTGGAACTGGAATTGGTATGAGCATGACCGCCAATAAATTTAAAGGTATCCGCGCAGCACTTTGTACTGATGCGTTTACAGCTTCAATGGCAAGATCGCATAATGATGCAAATATTTTATGTTTTGGCGAACGTGTTGTTGGTTTTGGTGTTGCTGAAACTATAGTTGATGGTTGGCTAAACTCGTCATTTGAAGGTGGTCGTCATACTGGACGTGTAGATAAGATTGAGGGTTAATAATGTTTTTTGAATGGTCATTTTATACAATAGTTGCTCTCATATCACTATACCTAGCAATTAAAATGTTCTATTTCAAAAATCTAAATATTCAAGAAAAACGTAACAACGACATGATGAAACTGACTCTACAAGAAGCAGAGATACTCATTCGTAAATATCAAATACAACTCCAACGCTCACTTGGAAATATTGATATATTAACAGATGAGTTAACAAAAATGCGTAATGATATGAAAGCATTAAAACAGAGAAATGCTCAACATCGTATTGAAGTTGAACGTTCTAGATCATCAATTAAAGAGCTTGAGTCTAGAATAGAAGCTCTATTATAAAGGAAAAAAATGACACTTTCAGAAGAAGACAAAAAAGTACTCTTAGAGTCAATCAGAGATATACCTAATTTTCCAAAAGAGGGAATACTTTTTAAAGATATTACAACTCTACTAAGTAATGCAGAAGCTTTTGGTGTTTTAATGAAACATCTACATGAGCGATATAATGATTATAACTTAGATTTTGTAGCTGGAATTGATGCACGTGGTTTTATATTTGGTGCGGCTTTAGCACAGATGTTAAATATCGGTTTTGTACCAATTCGTAAAAAGGGCAAACTGCCATATACTACAATCTCAGAATCTTATGATTTAGAGTATGGAACAGATGAAATAGAGGTTCACATTGATGCCTTTACGAACAAAAAAGGTGCGCGGGTCTTATTGATTGATGATTTAATGGCAACAGGTGGAACAGCAACTGCAGCTGCTACATTAATTAAAAAAGTAGAAGCCCAATGTGTTGAAGCTTGTTTTATTATGAACTTGAACTTTGAAGATGCGCAAGAAAAATTAGGTGCACATACAAAAATTTATACTGTATTAGAGAATTTATAAAGTGTATAGTCCACATAAGTCACAATTCGATCCTAATGAGAATGGACACTTTGGAATCCATGGCGGTAGGTATGTCCCTGAAACTCTAATGCCACAGCTTATACACCTTAATGAAATTTACAAAGAGATACGTGAAGATAAAAGCTTTTGGGAAGAGTTTAACAAAATATTACAAGAGTATGTTGGTCGTCCTACTCCACTATTCTTTGCAGAAAACCTCTCCAATGAGCTTGGTGCAAAAATATATATTAAACGTGAAGATCTTAATCATACTGGTGCACATAAAGTAAATAATACCATTGCTCAAGGTTTGATTGCTAAACGTATGGGTAAGAAAAAAATAATTGCAGAAACTGGTGCTGGTCAGCATGGTGTTGCTACTGCTACAATTGCTGCGCTTATGGGCTTAGAGTGTGATGTTTTTATGGGTGCAAAAGATGTTAAACGTCAAGAGTTAAATGTTTTTAGAATGAAACTTCTAGGCGCGCGTGTTCATCCAGTAACTAGTGGAAGTCAAACTCTTAAAGATGCGATGAATGATGCAATCCGTCACTGGGTTACAAATGCAAGAGATACCTACTATGTTATTGGAACAGTAGCTGGCCCTCACCCATACCCAATGATGGTTCGAGACTTTCAAGCAATTATCGGTTATGAAGCAAGAAAACAGATTTTAGAGCGTGAAAACAGACTACCTGACCATGTAATTGCATGTATTGGTGGTGGAAGTAATGCTATTGGCATGTTTCATCACTTTCTAGAAGATGAAAAAGTTGAGTGCATTGGAATTGAGGCTGGTGGACTTGGAGTTGAGACAGATAAACATGGTTGTAGTCTTAAAAAAGGTTCACCTGGTGTACTTCATGGTCAGATGAGTTACCTGCTTCAAGATGATGAGGGACAAGTTATAGAGGCTCACTCAATTTCAGCTGGACTTGATTACCCGGGAATTGGACCTGAACACTCATTTCATTTTGACAATGAAAATGTAAAATATGATAATGTTACAGATGATGAAGCACTTGATGCGTTTGTATGGTTAAGCAGGGCAGAAGGTATAATCCCAGCATTTGAGAGTGCTCACGCAATTGCATACCTAAAAAAGATGGAAAATATTAAAGATAAAATGATTATCGTTAATCTCTCAGGACGTGGAGACAAAGATATGATTCAAGCTAAAGAGATGCTAAATTTTGAGTAAGAAAGTAGCGTAAATGGAAGATTTTTTTGTTGATTTGCTAAGAGAATATGGTTATATTATACTATTTATATGGAGTATAATGGAAGGTGAAACCGGTCTTGTTATGGCTGGTGTAATGAGTCACACTGGTGATATGTGGCTCCCTCTTGCTATATTCGTTGCTGGTCTTGGTGGATTTGCTGGAGATCAAATATATTTTTATATCGGTCGTTATAATAAAAAATATATCCATAAACAACTTCGTTCACAAAGAAGAAAGTTTGCGTTAGCACATTTACTACTGCGAAAATATGGTTGGCCTATAATTTTTGTTCAACGATATATGTATGGACTACGAACAGTAATTCCAATGGCAATAGGAGTAACACGATACAGTGGAAAACTTTTTGCTGTAATAAACTTTTTAAGTGCAATGGTATGGGCTAGCGTTACCATAATTCTTGCTTACATTTTTGGTCAAGAAATTTTAAAAATAATTCACATTACAAAAGAGTATTGGTTTATTGTTTTACCACTTGGAGTGACAGCAGCAATTGGACTTTATTACTATTTTCATAAAATAACATCTAAGTAATGTCACCTAATATAATAGTAAAACAAGTACCATTATCACAGATTGTCACTTTTGACTTAATGAAAAAAATGGGTGCGTAAATTCTTACTTTTTCTTATAGTTTGTTGATATTCATCTATCATTTTCAACTTTAAGCTTTTTCTAAGACCTCTATGAAATTTTAGTTATTAAGTCTTATAGAGTATAATTCAACCTATGAGATACACATTAATAGTTTTACTGTTTACAGTTTTATTAAATGCTAGTGAAGTCGAACTTCATATTTTGGGTTCAGGTGGTCCTGAACTTCAAAATAGTGCTTCAACATCATACCTATTAAGTGTTGATGGAAAAGCAAAAATTTTAGTTGATGCAGGTAGTGGTTCAATTGAAAATTTTAGTAGAATTGGTGCTAAAATTGAAGATTTAGAAGCTATTTTGATAACACATACTCATATTGACCATATTAATGACTTAAGTGCATATGTTAAAGCTGGTTACTTTACAAACCGTATAAAAACATTACCAGTTCTTGGGTCATTTAGCTCATCAATAATGCCATCAATTAAAGAGTATTTATATAGATTATTTGGCAAAGATGGTGCATATGCATATATGCAAGATGTGCTAACAGAAAACAGTGATTCATTTATGTTAAAACCAATTGTTATGCCAAAATCAATACACAAAACAAGAATTACACCTAATATTTTAGTTACTAGTATAGAGGTAAATCATGGGATTATCCCAGCTCTTGCCTTTAGAGTAGAAATTGATGATAAAGTTTTCGTTTTTAGTGGAGATACAACTGCAAAAAGTGATAATATCATTAAAATTGCGAAAAATGCAGACTTTTTTGTTGCACATTACGCTATTCCTGAGTTTGGTTACAACATTGCAGCGCAACTACATATGAGACCATCAAGAATTGCTCAAATAGCAAGCAAATCTAATGTAAAACATCTAATTCTTTCACACCTGATGAAAAGAAGTATAAAAGCAAAAAAAGAGAGTCTTAAAATAATAAAAAAGATATATAGCGGTAAAGTTAGTGTAGCTTCAGATTTAATGACTTTTTACTAACGCAAGCTGCTATACACTCTCCAACCAGATATTACGTTTATAAATAATGAAATAGAAGAGACCAAAAGTATAGATGCTGCTACTATTTTAACAGATGGAAACAAAAACGAGAGTAAAAATAGAGTAATAAATAGTTGATACAGGCGTAATTGCACCCACATATCTTCTTCATTAATTATCTCTTTTATTGTTGGAATATCCCATTTTCCACTAGAACTAAGATGAAACCATACTAAAAATGGAATAATTTTGTACATCATACCTTGAAGTAATGAACCTAAAAATCCAATACTAAAACTAATAAATGAAAGAGTAAAAAACAGTGGTTCAATATATCCAACCCACCAAAATACAACTGATAGAAGAAGTGTTATCATAGAAGTGTGCCAGTATGAAACTGTTACATCTGGAATTTTGCGTCTTCGTCTACGTAGGCGCTTAATTGTCTGATATGCGTACATTAAGACACCTTGAGTAATTACAAATTCTGCTAATATACTAAGGCTTGGATATATAAAAAATAGTATAGCAAACGAAACTAATGCACCTATAATTATAAAAGGAATTACTCTTCTGCAACCAGGTGTATACTCTGGTGTTACATAAAACATTGGTACGATACTAAGTGAGACACTAACAATAAGTGCAAATGCCCAACCAAACAGAGCAATTACTATATGAAAATTAGATAAAGCCTCATGATATTCCAACTCTATAATGCCAGTGCGACTAAGACTAATCAATATACCCAACAGTAATACTATCCACAAGGAAGCAATAGAAACCTGCATTAAAGGCACACTCTTTCCTTTTCTATCTGCCCTATAAACATCAATAGAGATGTTTAGTAAAAATACAAATATGCCAATAGCAATACTAAAGGCACCTATTAACATTAATGTATCTATCTCAAAATATAATCCAAATGAAAATATAGGTATACCAAATAGAAGAAGCAGATGTATAAACCACACAACAACAATATTACCACCAACTACTACACCCATCAATACTGGTAACATCTGAAACAGTGCACCAAACATTATAAGTGTTAATACTCCTAATGTAAATAGATGTACAAGAGAGACAGTTTGTGAACTAAAACGTAACTCTATTACATCTACAGGAGTAAAAAAAAGTGCTATTGCAAAAAAAATAAAAAAAAGTGGTGCAGTGTAAAAAAATCTAAAAGGGACAGATATATTAGGCCCTTGATCTAAAGAGAGAGATGAAGTATTCAAAAAAGAAATGCCACCTTTAAATATCTTTCATCTTCTCAACAATCTCTGCTGAAATATCTGCAAGGTGCCTATCAGCCATCTGATATAACATCTGTTCCTCTTTTGAATTGTGTTGCTGTACAAAAATTAACAATGTTTCAGACAAGCCAAAAAACTTTTTCTCATTTTCTGTTACTGCTGCTTCACTAAGCTGTTCAACAAGTTGACGTACTTGATCGTGTTCCATTCTCATAACTTGTGTTGGACCATCAACCATACCTGTGCGCTCTTCAAAAGCTGGGAATAGAATAAGTTCTTCTCTCTCTAAATGATTTATCATTGCTTTTGAAAACTCTCCGATAGCAGATATAGCTTCTTTAAATTTTTTTTCAAATACAAGTTCTTCAGCTTGTGCCAATAGCATATCGCAATGCCTATGATCTTCTGTTAAATAGATACTAATGTGTTGACTCAAATTACATTCCTTAATAAAATATATAACGGATTATAGTAGAAAATAGAGCAAAGAGATACTATTTAACTATTAACTACAATATTTCTACCACCTTCTTTAGCTTTGTAAAGATATGTGTCAACTCTTTCAATAATTGTATCACGATCATCATCATGTTTGAGTTGTGTTACACCAATACTAATTGAAATATGACCAACCTCTTCAAAAACATACTCATCTACTTTTTGACGAATTTTTTCTGCTAAAATTGTAGCACCATCAACATCTGTATCATTAGTTGCAACAATCATAAATTCTTCACCACCCCAACGAGCAAATACATCACTTGGACGAATATTCTCTTTTACTAGCTTACTAATTTCCACAAGAACATAATCACCAGCTTTATGTCCGAATGTATCATTTACGCGCTTAAAGTGATCAATATCGAACATAATTAAAGATAGTCCTAAATTATTCTCTTTAGAGTGTTGCATTAATGAAGCAAGAGATTCATCAAGTTTTAGACGATTATAAATTTTAGTTAATGGATCTGTAATTGCAAGTACTCTGTATGTAATATCTTGCATAATAATTGTATAACCTGTAACTTTTCTCTCATTGCTAATAGTAGGAGTAATTGTAGAAATAACCCAAAAAGGATCTGAGTTTTTCTTAACCATTTTAATCTCGCCCTTGTATATCTCACCATGACGAATTTTTTCATAGGCTTTTGTCCAGAGAATTTCTATCTCTTCTAAGTCAATTAGACTTTTAAACTCACTACCAATAAGTTCATCTTTATCGTAAGATGAAATTCTAGTGAATTCACTATTGACATAGATTACTCTCTCTTGATCATCTAGCCTTACAACAATTGATGAAGCATCTAAGGCTTTTTTATACTCACTTAGAACTTCCAAATATTTTCCAAGCTCTTCAGCATTTTTTTCAACTGTAATCTTTTGATTTTTCAAATCTTCATCCATTTTTTCAACATTGTCGATAAAAACATTGAAGTATCTAATTACATCACCCAACTCATCATTAGAAGTTACAGAAAGTCTTGTGCTTAAGTCTGGCTCTTTCTTAGAAAGATTTTTAGTAGCCCGTAATAATTCTCTAATTGAAGAGACAATTTTAAACGCAACATATACTGTAAAGACAACTAATACAAGTAATCCAATTGTTCCAAGCATATTAATTCTAAACATTTCATCTAAAATAAATTTACTAAAACTACTTACACGTGTATCAAAATTATCTTTTGTATATTTATACAGTTCATCAAACTCTTTTGTTATTCTCATATAAATTGCAAAAAATTCATCCAGTGTAAAGTACCAATTTGATGTAAAAACTTTTGTAGAGGTAAACTTTACACCAACATCATATAAACGATCAATCCTTACTTTAAGTCGTCTTGCCAAATCATAAAGTTTATTGTCCTTTAATTTACTAGCAAGTTCAATAAGTTTATCTAAATCTTTATGTATATCTCTATACAGTTTTCTATGTTTTGGAGATTTAGTCTGCTTTAAATCTAGTACAGAATCAAATACAAAACTATTTTGAAGAGTGAAAATATCACCTTTCATTTTATTGGTCACATTAAAAACATTCATCTCCACACGCTTAAGGTCATCAAATTCATAGACAACTTTTTTTAGCATGTTTGAGTTTAGTAACATTACAACTAATACTGTCGAGATACTAATGACAACTATCAGAGAAATCTTCTGATAAATTGTGATATTTTTAAATAAATTCACTTATATTTTATCTCTTTCAATCATTATAATTTTAAATATTTGTATTTAAAAAACTTTCAGCCACCATTCTACATTGTATTTCTTTATATTATTATAAAATTATATAAATTTACCAATAACTACATAAATAATTAGTGATATAAAGCCACCTAAAAGTGCGTAAGGCAATTGAGTTCTAACATGTTCAACATGATTACATTTTGCGGCCATTGATGATACAATAGATGTATCAGAAATTACAGAACAGTGATCACCAAATACTCCACCAGCCATCACTGCACCAACTGCTAAGTATAAATTTGCATCACTTCCAACTGCCATCTGTACAGCAATTGGCATCATAATTGAAAATGTACCCCAACTTGTCCCTGTAGCAAATGCTATAAATGCAGAAAGAATAAATATAACTGCTCCAATTAATGTTGGATCTAGTACACTTGATACTAAATTTGAGAGTAAAATACCAATTTCAAGTTTTGTACTTAAATCTGAAAGAATAAATGCTAAAAAAAGTATCGCAGTTATTGAGAACATTGAATATGCACCTTTAACAATCTGTTCTGCTGATTTTTTTAAACTAACTATATTTTTTATTTTATACATAGCTGTACTAAATAAAAGAGTTGTAACAACTGCATAAAGAATAGAACTAGAACCGCTACCTTTCATAAAATTACCATCACCTGTAATATACAAAAATAGAAAAACTAACACTATTAAAAGTAGTAGTGGTACAAGGAAATTTATAGCACTACTACTTTTAATATCTTCTTCAATATCTTCTTCATAAAACTCTGAACTATTGTTCATAGTAAAATAGTCTTTTCCACTAACAGTTAAAAAAAGTAAAATTCCCAATGAAATAAAAGCATAAAAATTATACATAACACCCATTGCAACAACTTTTATAGGTTCTTCACTTATAAGACCATTACTAACTTGTGCGCTTATTAAACCAATAAAAAGAGCACCCCAAGCATTAAATGGAACAATCGAGCATATTGGGGCTGATGTGGTATCACACAAATATGCTACTTTAGCTTTTGTCATTGAAAAACGCTTTGCTAATGGACGAATAACAGTACCAACTACTAATGCGGCTAAAGTTGATTCAATAAACACAACAATTCCAACAACAAAAGCAAGCCCCATAACACCTCGCGCAGAACGAATTACTTTTGAACTTTGTAAAATCCATTTACTAAAACCATCAACTCCACCTGAAGCGTTCATCATTTGCATTAGCGAACCAACTAAAAGAGCAAACCCGAGAGTTTTTAGAATCCATACTTTTTGTAGCATTTCAGATGTATGGCCTATAATTGAGGGAATTAGCTCTTGAAAATTAAAATTTAGCAAAACTAAATGTGAAGCTAAAATAGCTATTATAATAGAGCTGAAGACCTCTTTTGTAAGTAGTGCTATAATAACTGCTAATAAAGGTGGTAGAATAACAATATAAGAAAAGTCAGTCATATAAAAATTCCTAAAAGTGTCGATAGTATTTAAAAGAGGATTAAAAAGGATTGAAGATGTATACTCCACAGCAACTCGTAAGCGAGCAGATTTACAACCAGTTTTTAGATCAATTAACAACCGTTTTAGAGCGCCCTATTTGTCAGACCTACTTTGGAGAATTAACACAAAAATATGTAAACGATCCAAATAAGATGCCAACAATAATGTGGCTAGAAACTAATCGACACCCAGAAATTGAGTGTCAAGAGTGAACATTGTGAGTCACATAACCATCAACTCTCCCAAGCGCTGCTTCTAAAGTTCTATAACTTATAGATGGTAGATAATCACCATAAAGCGCTTCAGATTCTTTAAAACCTTCTAAAATAGCAGCACGACCACGTTTTAATAAAGAAAAATCATGATGAACTCTATTTGTAATTAACTCTGCTATATGTGCACCCATATCTTCTGCATTCTCAAATGCACTATTTCTGATGGCACCGTAGCTACAACTATTGCCCATAGATAACTGATAACTTTCAAACTGCTTACAAAAAATATCAGCTACCGTTCTAACAAAACTATCAAACAAACCATCTTTATCATATACTTCATATGAAAAAGCCTGCATATACGCGCTCCTCTTAGACTTACATCACCTTAGTCTATATCGACCCTTTAATAATTTTTATTAATACTACGATTACGTGAAGCAACTCCAATTAAACCAGCAATTATTGCAATAGAATAATAGACAAAAACAGGAATAGGAACAGGATCACCTTGCGCGTAAGAGTGAAGACCTGATAGATAAAAGTTAACACCAAAGTATGTCATTACGACTGAACTAAAACTAATAAGTGCTGCGACATTAAATACAAAAACTGAATAGATACTTTTAATAAATCTAAGGTGAATTACAACAGCGTAAACTAAAATTGTTACTAATGCCCAAGTCTCTTTTGGATCCCAGCCCCAATATCTTCCCCAACTCTCATTCGCCCAAACACCACCTAAAAAGTTACCAACTGTTAGAAGTGCAAGACCAAGAATTAAACTCATCTCTGTCAAATATGTAAGTTCTAAAATAGAACGTTCTAATCTTTGCGCATTTGATGGATTTTTCATTGCAAATAAAATTAATGATATAAACCCAAGTAGTGCGCCTAAACCTAAAAATCCATAACTACCAGTAATCATAGAGACATGAATATTTAACCAATATGATTTTAAAACAGGTACCAAATTTGTAATTTGAGGATCAAGCCAATTTAGATGAGCTACAAAAAGAATAAGACCTGTCAAAATTGACGTAGCAGCAAGTGTAATTGGAGAGTTCTTAGAAAATATAAACCCTGCAAGCATCGTCGCCCATCCAATATATATGAGTGACTCATAAGCATCAGACCATGGGGCATGACCTGAGATATACCATCTTAAAATCAATCCAAAAGTATGCATAATAAAAAACAAAATTAAGAGCATTGCCGTCAGTTTACTAACAGTTTTTAAAGATCCTTTTTCAAAAATAATTGAAAAAAGTGAAAGTAATAAAAGAGCAAAACCTATTATAAGATAAAAAGGCATTAAGCTTTTAAATATATTCAATTTATTATTTATTAACTCAGCTTTTATTTTTTGTTCATTTGGATAGATTGCGCTTCCATTAGTTTTTTGATAAGTTGCTATACTAGCAACAGCAACATCAGCTTTTGTCCAATCTCCACTTTTACTAGCCTCCTCTAAGGCATTAAAATAGTTAAGTACCAATTGACGGACTTCTAACGCTCTTGCCTTATCAAACTTTTGAAGTGCCTCTACAGTTGATAACCACTTAAAGTCTAACGAATTTGCATCTGGGAATAAATTAAATAGACTTCCTGAGTATACCATGTAGGCTACATTTACTCTCTCATCTACTTTAATTAACTCCTTTTCAAATGTCCCTCGTTGCGCTCCTGGTGTACGAACTGCATCTTCTGCCATTTGACCCAATTTGTACTTCATCATACGTTCAGGTTGCTCAAAAAACTGCTCAAAAGTGGCATACTTTTCGTTTTTATCCATACCAATAATCTTTTTTATTTGGTCGTGTCCGACTTTAATCATCTTCACTTTACGCCAAAAAAATGGATTACTCATCATTCCTAATGCTACTTGATTTGCATCCATTCCCAAAATAGTATCACTTCTATGAACCTTATTAAGCATCTCAATTGCTAATGTATTAATAGGTTTTAATCTACCATTATGTTGAGATAGAAGCTCACTAAATTTCTCAGCGTGTGCTTTATTTATTGTAAAATTTTTAATTGCATCTGAGCTATAAGCTATATTTGTACTTAATATTAAACCAAATAAAATAGTTGCGATACCTTGCATTTTTCTAGCTTTTTCTCTTAATTTCATAAAACGGTTTCCTGGTTGAAACATTGCAAAGAACATACCAATTGCTAACATTATGTATCCTATATATGTAGGCATTGTTCCAGGATCATAACTCACTGAAAGAATTGTTCCTAACTCATCTTGGTCATATGAGGATTGAAAAAGTCTGAAACCACGATGTTCTAATATATGATTCATATAAATTCTAAACGGCTCATTAAGCCCTTCTTCTTTATCATGTAATACAACTTCTGACGCATATGAAGATGGACTCATTGAACCTGCGTATCTGTCTAATTGAAAATCAACCAACTCAACTGAAAAAGGAAGTTCATAACGTACTGAACCAAATGAAATTAGAACTTGAACACCATTTAAACTAAGACGTTTACCTAAAGATTCTCTTCCACTTTTACCAAAGATAATAAGCTCTTTACTTTGATTTCCTACTGTAACATTAAACCTTAATGCATCATCTAAGGATTTTGCTTTTTTAGACGGATTACTTACAACCTCTTTTACAGCACTTTTATAAAAATCTTTTAAAACAATATTTACTTCGCCAGCAGTATATAGGTGACGTTTTTGAAACTTTGTAGAAGTTGATGGCTCAGCTTTTGAGCTCTCTCTTGTGTCCATACTTAATACATTTAGTGTCTCTTTATGTGACATTTGCAGTGAACCATCAACTATATTAATGGCAATTGTATTTGTACCAAACTTCTCATTTGATCCAAAGTCAATAACAGCAGTCTTTGTTACGACATACTCACCATATTTTAATTGTATTTTTTTAGGACCATTTTCATCCGAGATGACCAATGAAAGGTAAGGTGCACCACCATCTTTCTCAACAAGTGAATACTCAGCTTGTGGAATATACTCTACTAATTTAACATTAACATCTTTGTTGTTTATCTTAATATCTTTTTCAAAACTGTTACTACTAAGTTTTGAAAGCATCAAACGCTCACTAAACTCTAAGTCTTTACTCTCAGAGTGAAGTTTTAAACCCAAGTATGGATATTGAGACATAATATTATTAGACTGAGATCCCTCACGAATATGCATCATACCCTCATAACCAATATATCTTGTAATACTTGCACCAATCATTATAACTACGAAAGAGGCATGAAAAAGTAGAACTAACCACTTTCCTTTGCGATACATTTTAACTTGTACCATTGTAACAATTAAGTTAAAAGTTAGCCAAACTAACAACACTTCAAACCAAGTTGCAGCATAAACTACAGCGCGAGCGCTTTGTGTGCCAAAGTCATTTTCTATAAATGTAGCCCAACCAATTGCTATGGCAAAAATACTAATCAATAACATACTCATTCGTATGGAAGTCAATAATTTAAAAATCTGCATTACTTTAATTCTCCCCAAGATGAACCAATATTTACCGAACATTTAAGTGGTACGTTCAACTTTTCAATTTTTTCCATTATTTGTGTAAATTCTTCTGCAAATATTACAGCATCTCTCTCATCTGCCTCAAAAAGAAGCTCATCATGAATCTGTAACAGCATTGTACTATTTAGCTGTTTACTTTTGATTTCCAATGCAATTTTGTTCATTGCTTTTTTAATTAAATCTGCCGCACTACCCTGAAAAACGGTATTTACAGCTTCGCGTTTGTATGCAGCAAGTTGCATTGGTCTTGCATTTTTAAAGTCAAAATAGCGTCTTCGTCCAAATAATGTCTCTACATGTCCAAAATTTTGCGCATCATCTTCAATCGAAGCAAAATAATTTTTTACAGTTGGAAAACTATTAAAATAACGCTCAATTATCTCTTTTGCTTCTTTAGTTGTAATTCCTAGAGTATCTGAGAGTTTTTTACTTCCCATGCCATAAAGAAGACCAAAATTTACAGTTTTTGCAATACCACGCTTCTCATGAGCATCATCTTCACCAAAAAGTTGTAAAGAAGTTTCATAGTGAATATCTTTGTCATCATTAAAAGCTTTTAAAAGAACACTATCTTTACTAAAATGAGCAAGAAGACGTAACTCAATCTGTGAATAATCTATAGAGATAAGCTTTTTCCCCTTTGGGGCTACAAACCCATAACGAATTTGACGCCCAAGTTCAGTACGAACTGGAATATTCTGTAAATTTGGATTTCTACTACTTAATCTTCCAGTTGCTGTTCCAGTCTGCACAAAAGAGGTATGAATACGTCCATCACTAGATTCCTCACTAAGAGTTAAGAGTGGGTCAATATAAGTAGAATATAGTTTAAAAAGTTCTCTATATTCTAAAAGTTTAGGAATAATTTCATGTTCATCCTCTAGCGCATGTAAAACTTTTTCATCTGTGCTGTAACCAGTTTTTGTTTTTTTAATAGCTTGAAGCCCTAATGTTTCAAAAAGAACAACTCCTAGCTGTTTAGTAGAATTAATATTAAACTCACCACCAGCTAGTTCATATATTTTTTTTGTAACTTTATCTATCTCATCTTTTGTTGAAAGTTTTAATGATTTAAAAAATTCTTTATCAATTAAAATTCCATTACTCTCCATCTGAAGAAGCGTAGATACAAAAGGATACTCAACACTTTTTGCCTCATCTAAAATATGTTCACCATTTTGTGCTTTTATTACATCTGTTAATTTATGAAAAAGTTGTAGTGTTATAACTGCGTCTTCTGCAGCATATGAAGCAGCATCTTGAAGTTCTACAGACCTAAAATCAGTACCTTTTTTAACAACATCTTTATAAGCTATCATTTGATGTTGCAGATAAAATTCTGCTGACTTATCTAAACCTACTGCGCGAGTTGAATCTGCAAGCCATGCTAAGAGAAGTGTATCAGCAAATACATCTGGCATATCACGATTTAAAAATCTTGATAATATTGCATAATCATATTTTAAATTATGTCCAACTACCTTGTATATTAGAAGTTTATTCAAAGCAATAGTTGCATCTTCAACACTTATCTGTTCTACTACACCTAGATAATTATGAGTTAGAGGAACATAATAACCACAATTTTCAGTAACTGCAAAACTAAACCCTACTAATGTATCTGTATAAACATCTAGTCCTGTGGTTTCAGTATCAAGTGCCACAACTGAATTTTGCTCAATTGAATCAATTATTTCAAAAAGTTTTTTAGAATCATTTAGCAAAACAGTACTAAACTTTTTTTCATCTACCTTCTGATCAATTTCTTGTTCAACTTTTCTTTTTTGTGGTGCATTTTTAAGACGTGAAAGCATTCTATTTAAACCATAACTATTTAACTCATCAACAATTTTTAAAAGTGGATTCTCTGTTGGCATTTGTAGGACTTCAAGATCTAAAGAATCAAAAAGGTTATCTTTTAAAGATACTAATTCTTTACTCCTATAAGCTGCCTCTTTTTCAGCAATTAACTTAGCTTTAATACCCTTTGGTGTTATTTCATCTATATTTTCATAAATTTCATCTAAATTATCATAACTATTTAATAACTTCTGCGCACCAACTTTTCCAATACCTTTTACACCAGGAACATTATCAGCGCTGTCTCCTAAAATTGACTGATAATCTATAAATTGTCTAGCTTCAATGCCATACTTTTCACGACATGCCTCTTCATCTGTATCTTTTCTTTTTATCGCATCAACTACAACAACTTTTCCATCATCAATTAGCTGATATAAATCTTTATCATGACTAACTATACGTACATTTAAGTCCATATTTTTTGCTATCTTTGAAGCGGTTGCTATAATGTCATCTGCTTCAAAACCCTCCATAGATATTGCTTTTAAACCCATTTTCTCAATCCAGTCAATAGCAACGGGAAGCTGTTCTTTTAGCTCCTGCGGTGCTTCTGAACGATTCGCTTTATAGTTTATATCTATTTCATGACGAAAAGTTTTACCCTTTGCATCTAATGCAAACAGTATATAATCACCTGAATGTTCTTGTGTAAAAGTGTAAAGAAAGTTTGCGAAACCTGTTAAAAGTCCTGTGGGAAAACCTTCGCTATTTGTAAGTGGGGGAAGTGCATAAAAACTTCTAAAAAAGAAGCCGAATGTGTCTATTATAGTTATGCTTTTTTTCATTTAATTCTTCTAACTGCTCTTCTTAATAACCGAGCAATAGAGGCAAAAAGATTAAATAGTTTAGAGAGTATTCGCCTAATTATTGATCTCTTTTTTTCTCTAACCTCTTTAGTTTCACCATTAACATCTTCAGCTTCAACCTCTTCATCAATAGATGTACCAAGTTCTTCTAACTCTTTATTTATTGCTGTGTATGTACCTTTAGTTATGGATTCCATCTGCAGTGCAGTATGCTCAATTTTTTTAATCAGTTCAGCATAACTAGCCATTTTTACCTTGTTTTGTAAAATGACCTCTTCATTACCAGTAGATTCACCAATATCTAGTTCAAATACAACATTACCAAGCGTCTTATTAATATTTTTATCATGTAAAATGCCAAAATTATAATCTTGATTTGCTTGTGCTTCTAAAATAGTTTTATAACGATTAACAATTACAACACCAGCTGGCATTTTATACTCAGACATTAGAATAATATCTTCTTGCAATATTTTAAAAATTTGTTTAGTTGAACGTGTTTTGATTGTTGCACTAGTGATTTCAGGATTTAAAAGTTCACCCTGATATGCCCATAAGAGGTCACAATATGTAGAGAAATCATCTCTTTCTATAATAATACTATTTTCTGTTGTAGACATTTAGATTAATCCTAAATTTAAGATGGAGGATTTTATCATTCATGAGCATAATAAAGTATAAATTATTTAATTAATTTTCTTCTATATAAATAAAAATATTATAATTTTTGCCGATATTAACTTTAGAAAAATATTAACAGAAGGTTTAATAAGATGAAAGCTCATATTGAAATATTACTTGAAAAAAAACTTGAAGATTTAAGTCTAAATGAAATTAAGATACTTGCAGAGTATTTGGCAAATCTTTAATTCAGGATAAAATAGTTAAAATACCCTACTTTACAGATGGGGGAATATATGAGTAATCTACCAGCTATGGAAGCTGATTTTAAAAGCGAAGAACGATACGCAAGACTAAAACTTATTTTTAAAGCATCAAACAATGAAGAAAAAATAGTAGAAGAACGTGTTAAAGAAATTACAGATAAATATAGTCTAATACCAAACTGCTGTTGCATTGAGGGTAAACAAGGCTCTTTCCAATATAACATTGAGTACCATGACGACTATGATAAAGAAGCTGGTGATATTTTTGAAGATATTATGAAACAGCTAAACATAACATCTTGTAGTTAAAGAGACTTCATGGATCTTGGAGAATTTGCACATGGCAATGAACTTTTTAAGAACTCTTTTTTTAAAACAAATGAAAAAAAATTATTAACTCTTGTAAAAGAGGGGCAACACCCAAAAGCACTATTCATTGGGTGTAGTGATTCACGTGTTATACCTGATCTTATTGTGAGTTCAACACCAGGTGATCTTTTTGTAGTTAGAAATGTTGGTAATTTTATACCTCCGCATAAACTAGATAATGAGTACCACTCAACAGTTTCAGCAATTGAGTATGCTGTAACAGTTCTAAAAGTTAGTGACATTATAGTCTGTGGTCATACACATTGTGGAGCATGCGCACACCTGTATGAAGAGCTTGATGATAGCTTAGTATATACAAAAAAGTGGTTAGAACTTGGTGAAAAAGCTAAACAGATGGCACTACTTAGTCTTGGTAAAGATGCTGAAAAAGAGAAGCTCCTAAGAGTTACTGAAAAGTTTTCAATCGTCTCACAAATTGACAACTTACTAACACACCCTTATGTTAAAAAACTAGCTGACGAAGAAAAGCTTACTATTCATGGATGGTACTACCACATAGAAAATGGTGATATTGAGTATTATGATACAGATAGCTACAGTTTTAAGCCATTATCTAAGCTGTCATAAAAAAGTTATACCTAAAGTGGCTTAGGCATACTGTAATAATATCCTTGACCAAAATCTATACCCAACTTCGTTACAACCTCTTCAATCTCTTTAGAACTAACAAACTCTGCAACTGTTTTAATATTTGCAAGTTTTGCAAACTCAACAATAGATTTCACTACAAGTTGATTACTCTCGCTTTTATCAATATTTTTTATAAGAGATCCATCAATTTTCAAAATATCAACTTCAAGTTCCAACAGATAATTATAATTCGAGTACCCACTACCAAAATCATCTATTGCAATTTTACAACCATAACCTTTAATCTTGTGGATAAATAATTTCAGAGATTCAAAGTCAAGAATTTCCTCACTTTCAAGTAATTCAAATGTCAATCTTGAAGTTATAGATCTATTTTTTTCAAGTGTCTCTATTATAAAATCATGTGTTTGCTTATGAAGTATGTCCTCAATTGATAGATTGATAGATATATCTACACCATAATCATGTACAGCTTGCAGGCTTTTATTAATTACTTCATATGTGATTTGTGTATATAATTTTGCTTTTTTTGAAAGTTCTAAAAAGTAAAAAGGTGAAATATATTCATCATTATCTTTAAGACGTACAAGTGCTTCATGTTTAATAACTTTCTTACTATTTAAATCAATCATAGGCTGAAATAACATCGTTATATTGTCATTAATAAGAGAGTGCTTTACTTTATGAATCATAGCTATATTTTCTTTAATCTCCTTGCTATTATCTAAAGAGCTATCATAAGTAGCAATTTTTTTATGATAATCATTAGAGAGTGATTTTAAAGCAATACCTGCATTAATTATATATGGTTTGACAGAACTAATTCCAGCTTGCATCTGAACTGAAATTGGTTGTTCAAGCTCCGCATAATGATATTTTTCATTTTCAAGAAGAGTTAATATTTCGCTACTGATTAAATTAATCTCTTCTACTGAGCGTTTTTCCATTAAAATAACAAAAGTATCAGCTCCTACTTTAAATATTTCAGCATTATCAATTTTTTCCACATTAATCTTAAGTATGTTTGAGATACTTTTCAAAATATAATCACCAACTTCAATACCATATAGATTATTTATTGAACTAAAATCAGTAACATCAAATAATACTACAGTTGGGGATTTATAATAACTAAGTGATTCCATATAAGCATTTCTATTTTTTAATCCAGTTAAAAAATCAGTAGTAACAGACTTTTTATAATCACGTTGTAATGCAATAATACGTTGCTTCTCTTTTTCTGTTAAGAAGATATAGTATATAACAACTAAGACCGTTAAAAATGCAAAAACTAAAATTACATAATACTCTAAATCAAGCTTATTTAATATGGCGTTATTTTCAATTTCTACAGTCTCTTTTAACTTAATAAATAGTTTTTCTGTTTTCTCAACATTTAATAACTCATTAGCTGAATTTATATAAATAGGTAAATGCTTACTTAATAATTCAATATGAGTTATAAATAGATTAATATACACTTGTTCCTTTTTTGTATCTGTTTTATGTAATCTTAAAAAGTCAATATTTATCTCTTCACTTTGAATACTACTTAAACCTATACTATTTCTAATGCTCAAAAGTCTACCCATTACATGAAGTAACTCTTGATTTTCTTCTTGTGTCATATGAATATTTTTTAATGATGAAATTACAAAATTCAAAGAGTTTTTAACTTTTCCATTTTTGCGGTTAAATATATCAATTTTTTCATATATATCTGTTTCATAATCACTAAACTCTTTTAGTAACTCTTTCGTATGTGGATAATCTTCTGTTTTATATATATCACTATCCATTAATAACTCAATCTGTTTTTTCATTTTACTAATATGTTGCTCAACATAATCGTAACTATAAAAACGGTACAACGCACTTTTTAATATATCATTATTTATATCATTATTAATCTCTTTTAGCTCATCAACCAAAGAAAAAAGTTCATAACCTCTACTCTGTATTCTCTCATTCTTGTCTTTATAATTAATCGCCCAAAAAATCATTGCTATAAGTGCTAAAGTAACTAAAAAAGTTTTGCTCCATTTACCTAACATTGCTACTCCATGTTGTTGGCACTTCACCTTCAAGCGTCTTTAAAAATGAGACTATTGCTTTTATATCAGTATCTTCTAATACCATGCCAAGATTATAGTAAGCCATTTTTCCAACGGCGCCCTCTATAGTTTTTACTGAACCGTCATGAAAATATGGTGCTGTTTTTGTAATATTACGTAACGATGGAACTCTAAAAACATTTTTATCTACCTCTTTGTTAGTAATAGAATAAAGATCTGATTGACCTTTTATATATGGATATTCAACTACATTACCAATCATCTGCATTGAGTTGCCTCCAACATTAACTCCATTGTGACAAGCAGCACATCCATAATTTTTAAAAAGATAAAAACCTTTTTTTTCTAATCTAGTTAATGACTCTTTCCCCTCTAAAAATCTATCAAAATGTGAATTTGGAGTTACTAAAGTCTTTTCAAAAGCCACAATAGCATCTTTTAATAACAGATAACTAGGCTTCTTAGAGAAAACGTCTTTAAATAATTTATTGTATATTTTGGATGATTTTAAATATTGTTCAATATTTTCAATACTATTTCCCATCTCAACTGCTGAGTGTATTGGAGAATCCATCTGAGAGTTAAGTGATGGTGCTCTTGCATTCCAAAATTGTTTATAATTATTCACAGCATTAAAAACAGATAAACTCTGTATTACACCCTTTTGACCATTAACACCAATTGAAACTACACGACTATCTGACCCAAAGTCACTATGACAAGAAGCACACGATATAGTTCCATCTTTTGAAAGCTTTTTATCAAAAAAGAGTTGTTTTCCTAAAGCAACCTTACCCACATTATATGATTCAACTTTTTTAATTGGTGTTATTATTTCAGCATAAATAGATGTTGATACTAGTGATAATATTATAAATAGTTTGTACATAGTCAATTTACTCCATAAGAATATAATTAGCCTGTATCTTACTACTTTTAATATAATAAATCTACACTAAACTCAAAAATTATCCAAATAATTTATCATTAAATTTTTATATATAATCATTATAATTAAATAGAAATATTTTTGTTAAAAAACATTTTATAAATTGAAATTAAATGTAACCATATAAATATAGGTGCTGCAAAAAAGACAGCCAAAAATACATTATGAGCTGAACCAATCTCTTCTAAAATTACAAAAGATATACCACCTGCAACAACTAAAATATCTAACAATCCAAAAAGATTAACTAACAATAGTGATTTAACACATTTGCATCCTCTTGCTATATATATTGCCAAAGTAAGAGATAAAAATGCCGTGGTAATATGCAAAATTCCATCAATTACACCATAATTTATTGGCATAATCTTAAAAACAGCTTCTATAATAAAACCTGCACCAAAAAACATTCTAAAGGCTTGCGGTAAAAGTAGAAGTTCTTGAGGTAGGTTAAGGAACTCATTTTTTAGAAAATAGAAGAAAAATCCAGACAACACAGCACCTAATAGAATAGTACTAAAAAGAGTTAGCCCGCTAATAGATTCTGGAAGAATATGTATAACTCCAAAAAGAACAACTGTAGAGATTAACCAAAATCCAAATATTGAGACAGCTTTACCAATTGCAGGCTTTTTAACATTAAATTTCAGCATCTTAACAACTGTAAATGCCAAGAAAACTTCCATAATAATAATGTAAAATGTAGTAAATGTATAATAACTCATGATAGCCCTTTTTTTAGTAGGTTTTGATACTCTTTTAGTAACTCTGGTTTTTCAATAGAACCGTGATGATGTACCTGAGCATAACCACTATCTACAACTCTATAAACTCTACTTGTACGAATAGCTAAATCTATTTTTTCACCATCTAACTCTAAAAAGCCATTTTCACGACCAACAGCACAAAAGCCATCTTCCATATCTAAAATAGTGTAATCATAAAACTCTACATACACAACAGCTTTTGCTAAAAATATACGTTTGTAAACCTCATTTATCTCATCCCATCCTCTTTTGATTCCACCTAATGGGTTGGACATAACAATATCTTGACTATTTAACCAATTTTTTTGCATCAATGTTAAATTTCTACCATTAAACGCAGTGTAAAAATCATTCAACGCCTTATAAATATTTTCATTAACCTCTTTTGGTCTCATTTTCAATTCATTATTTCCAGTAATTGCTGTTATTATTGGCTTCATTTTCATCCTTTTAGATTACTTGACCATATAGTCAAGTAAAATTCTAGCCTAACTTGACCGGTAAGTCAAGAACAAGTCAAAAAATGTTAAAATTGTAGATATTGAATTAAAGAATTTATATGAAAAAAGATACTAGAGAAATTATAATAGACTCAGCATTTCAAGAGTTTTACAGACATGGCTATCAAGGTGCAAATATTGCTGCCATTTTAAAAGAGGTAGGAATAAACAAAGGCTCAATGTACCATTTTTTTAAATCAAAAAAAGAGTTAGCTCTTACTGTAATTAAAGAGATAATAGGTAAACGTATACTAATAAAGTATGAAAATATCTTAAAGAATGATAACGTTATAGAGACACTATTTAATACTCTTACTTCCGCTCCTGATACACTTACTTATGGTTGCCCATTAAATAAAATGAGTCAAGAGATGGTATATCTTGATGTAGATTTCAAAAAAGTGCTCTCCATAGTTTACAAAGGATTTGAAGAGGCTATAGAAAATATTTTAGTAAAAGGCATTCAAAACAGTGAAATAGAACCTTGCCAAGAGCGACAAACTGCTAAGCTCATTATCGCAACATTTGAGGGTGCTCTGATGATTTATCATCTAAATCAAGATAGAGAACAGTACAATCAAATAATAAAAACTCTAAAAATAAATCTGTTTCATTAAATTAACAACTTGTATTTAAAGGTTTACCCTCAACACTAGTATATAAATTTTCACCAAATTTACTTAATTCAAGCAAAATTGGCTGTATAGTTTTGCCTATTTCACTTAAGTTGTACTCAACTTTAGGTGGAACAACAGGGTAAACTGTCCGAATAATTAATCCATCTGCTTCTAATTCTCGTAATTGTTGTGTCAACATTTTCTGCGTAATCTCTGGAATTTCTTTTCTAAGTTCACCATATCTATAAGTTTTTTGATCTAAAAAATATAAAATGAAAATTTTCCATTTTCCACTTATTACACTTAAAGCAAGCTCTACAGGACAGGAGAAGCTCCTTTTATTAAAAACATATTTTACATCACAACTCATTAGTATCCTTTTAGTCTGTATAGTACATTTAAGATAGTACTTGAATTTAAATTATATTTAGCTTACAATGCGCATGTAAAAAAATCAAAGGAGATACAATATGAGTTTATTAAACAGTACGGTTTCACCAGAAAATGCTACAGGTGTAGTTGCAAAGAACTACGAAAGAGTTAAAGAGATTCTTGGATTAGTTCCTAGTACATGTGAAGTTATGAGCATTAACCCATTCATACAAACAAGAAGTCTAGATTATATAGACACAATAATTTCTCATCCTACTTTGTCAGGTAAATTATTTGCAACAATACGTCTGCTAGTTTCTAATGACAGTAATTGTAAGTTTTGTGTTGACTTTAATGAAGCAATGCTTATGAATGCGTTTAATGTAAGTTCTGATGAAATCAGTAGTATGAAAGAAAATCCATCTTTTGCACCATTAAACGAAAAAGAGAAAGCACTTTTACTTTTTGTAATTAAATCTACAAAAGATTCACTATCGACAACAAGTGATGATATAACTTTTCTGAAGAATAAAGGTTGTAGTGAACTTGAAATTTATGATGCTACATATCATGGAGCTAACATGGTTGCCGGTGATATTATGATTAATGCATTCCAAATTTCATAAACTCTAATTAAACTTACCACTTCTAACTCAAAAAGAGTTTAGAAGTAGTAATTAAAAAAATTATTATAGACTATCTGGTCTAGGAGTTTTCAAAGTGCTTGCTGGCAATACTGGGTATATAACAGCAGGTTTTCTTCCAGTTAATGATTTCAAGAATGTTTCAATACTTTTAGCTTCTTTATCATTAATAGTAAGTCCTAACTGAATACTACCCATCTCTTTAATAGCATCTTTCAAGCTCCAAATTTGACCATTGTGAAAATATGGTGCTGTCTCTTCAATATTTCTAAGAGTTGGCGCTTTTACCATACCATTTTTATCACCTTTAAAGTCACCTACTTTAGAAAATTTATATTTTTTCACAACTTCAAATGGTTGCATGTCACCACCTACTGCAACACCAGCGTGACAAGTAACACAACCTTTATCAATAAACATTACTAAACCAGCTTTTTCAGACTTAGTTAATGTTTTATCATCTCCATTTAAAAAGTCATCATAACGTGATGGAGTAATCAAAGTTCTCTCATATACAGCGATTGTATCTGCTATTTTCTCAAAAGTAATTTTCTGTTTTGTACCATATGCTTTTTTAAACTCTTTAACATATGCAGGAATTGATTTTATACGCTTTGTTACTAACTCTTTTGGTGCAGCCATTTCTGGACCTGCCTGAATAGGACCTTGAGCTTGATCTTCTAAATGTGGACTTCTTCCATCCCAAAACTGAGCACTATTTAGTACAGAGTTATAAACAGTTGGTGAATTTAAGTTATGTGGATTTGATGTCCATTTATGTCCAATCGCAGCAGATACACCATCAACTCCACCTAAAGCCAAGTTATGACAAGTGTTACAACTAATAAGTCCACTTTTTGAAAGTCTTGGATCAAAATATAGTTTTTTACCAAGTTCTACTTTTGCCTCTGTAATTGGATTTGATGCAATATCAACAAGCTTTAGTATCTCCATCTTACTTTGTGGAATAGCCTTTAGATTTGCTGCCTCAGCTTTTTGACGTAACTGTGCATCGCTTGATGCTTGAACACTAACACTTAATACTAAACCGATTGCTATCTTATTTATATGTTTCAAATTCTTTCCTCTTTTTTATTTAACTTCAACTGTCAAAAGCATGTTAGGGTGTATTGCACACTCTACAGCAATTGTCGCGGGAGCTTTAAGCTCAACTGCAATATCTTGACCAGGACTTTGCATACCAATGTCAAACTCATTTCCCTCATCATCTGAATATGCATTATGAGAAAAACTATCACTATTTTTAAAAATCAATCTATCTCCAACTTTTGCGTTAATTTTAGCAGGCAAAAATGTTTTACCTTTTTGGTCAACTATATAATCTTTCGCACATAGAAAACTTAAAACTACTAAAATTAAAATTGGCACTCTATTCATAATCATATACCTACTGTGGAAATTTTGTGGGTACCAAAATAGATAATATTTTACCACTTAATGTTTTCATAAACTCAACTATATTGTCAATTTCTATTTCACTTAAATCTCTATCTTTAATAAAAGTAGAGACATTCTTACCATTTGGATAACGTCCACCTGTTGCACAAATAGTAGTTGCTTCTTTCAAAGTTTTAACTGAACCATCATGAAAATATGGAGCAGATTTTGCAATATCTCTTAGTGTAGGTGTTTTAAATGCATGAAACCAAGCAGCACGTTTTCTTATCTTATAACGTCCCTCATCTGTTCCACCAAGTGCAATATTATGAAAACTTCCATCAGAAAAATTAAATCCATCATGGCAATCTGCACAATGTGCTTTTCCAGTAAATACTTTGAAACCATCTTGAGCCGATTTACTAATAACCTCTTTATCTCCTTTAATGAATTTATCAAAAGGTGCTTCAGTTGAGACTATTGTTCTCTCAAATGTAGCAATTGCTTTTGCCAAAGTTGTATCTGTGATTCCCTCAGATGGATAAGCTTTTTCAAATAGAGCAACATAACCTATATTTTTATTTAACTTAGATAGAAGAATATCTAAATTCATATCCATTTCAACATCTGCTTGTATTGGACCTAGGGCTTGTTCTTCTAAAGTCTTAGCACGTCCGTCCCAAAATTGACGAATCTGATAAGCCGTATTTAAAACTGTAGGTGAATTTCTAGGACCTTCTCTATCTTCAATACCTATTGCCTTTGGCTGATTATCACTCCAACCAATCAAAGGATTATGACAACTAGCACATGAGATTGTACCATCACGAGAAAGAGATGGATCAAAGTATAAAAATTTTCCAAGTTCAACACGAGCAGGTGTTATTTTATTATCAATTGGTGCAGGTATATTTTCAGGACGCAACCATTTTTTTATATCTTGCGTAGCATTTACTGACTCAGCCAATGCTACAATAATAAATATTGATAAAAATAACGCTCTAGAACTTTTTTCAAGGTTCATACTTTAAGTCTCCACGCAAAGTTTAATGTAAAATTTTACTAATATAATCTTAAATAGTTATCATTTTTTACTATTAAGTCTTGATTGATACTCCTGCGGATGCTTACAAACTGGACAGTTTTTTAGAGCCTTTTTACCACGATGTACATGACCACAAACTTCACAAATCCACTCTTCTTCTTCATCACTTTCAAACTCTTCACCTGCTTCTAGGCGACGTAATAGCTCTTTATACATATTTTCATGTTCTATTTCAATTTTACCAATACCCTTAAATAGAGCAGATGCTTCATTAAAGCCCTCCTCTTTAGCAATGCGTGCAAACTCTGGGTACATTGTAACATTCTCGTAATGTTCACCCTCTGCTGCAGCTATTAAGTTTGCAACAGTATTCCCAAACTCTTCACCATCAACCATCTTATTATGTAGTGCAAACTCTAACTTTGCATGAATCTTTTCATTATTTGCTGCTCTTTGAAAATGTTCAGCGATATCTCTATAGCCCTCTTTTTGTGCAATACGAGCAAAGTATTCATATTTATTACGTGCTTGAGATTCTCCTGCAAATGCTTTCATTAAATTAACAAGAGTCAAATTTTCAGTAACCATGACCATATCCTCAGAACAACAACTAAGCGTTCCTCCACCAACACTGCTCACTTCAACTTCATTTCCACAAACTTCACACCTGTAAGTTTCGTACTGTCTCATGATATGCTCCTAATTAATTTTGAGTAGTATGACACAATTAACCTTAAATAAGAATTATTACTATTTAGGAAATATGTTATACTTTTGTAATGGAGAAAAGATATGAGCGATTACACAGCAATTTTAAAACAGAATGATTTAAAGTCAACTCACCAACGAGTAGCAATTTTAAAAGTAATAGAACGAGCTGGTCACATAGATATTGAAACACTACTGCAAAATTTAAAAGAGACTTTTCCAACAATGTCACAAGGAACACTTTACAGAAATGTAAATGATCTAACAGATAGGGGTATTTTAGAAGAGGTAAAAACAACTAAACAGAAACAGAAATATGAAATTTCAAAAGAGCCACACATTCATCTTGAATGTATAAAGTGTGGAAAACTTGAAGACTTTAAAATGGATACAACTGAATTTATAGAAAATGTTGAAAAAAGTAGTGGCTACAAAATAAATTGTAGCCAAATAGTACTAAGTGGAAATTGTAAAGAGTGTAGAGCTTAACGTCCGTAATACGCCACCAAAGATGACTTAGCGATAGTATGACTATTAATCATATAACCAACTAAAGCAGGATTTGCACTCTCATCTAAAGATAGTTTTTCAGTGTCAAGCGCATAAACTGTAAAAATGTACTGATGCGAACCATGACCAACAGGAGGACAAGCCCCACCAAACCCACTAGTTTTATAGTCTGTGATACTCTGAACAGAACCTTTTGGGGCAGTTTTATTTTTTATATTCCCAGCACCAGTTTTTAAACTTGATATTTTAGAATCAATATTAAAAATAAGCCAATGCCACCAACCGCTACCAGTAGGAGCGTCAGGGTCATACATAGTCAGAGCGTAACTCTTAGTACCTTTAGGCGCCCCACTCCAATTAAGCTCAGGAGATACATTTTTTCCCGTACATCCAAAACCATTATAAACCTCAGAAATTCCAAGCTGTCCACTAACAGTAGGACTAGAAAGCGTAAACCCCTCAGCTAAAGCCGAACTAACAGCCAATAAACTCACCAACATTAAAGATACTATTTTAATCATATGATTCCTTTTTGAAAATTATACAATTTTATTAATTTAATCTCTCATGAGCCATCTTATAAACTTCTAGCTCATCTCTTTTGCCAATAGCGATTATTTCAATAACTATCTGTTCATCAATTATTGTATACACAATACGTATTCTCTTTTTATCTACATACATTTTTCTACAGCCACTTAAATCATAACCAGCTTTACTACCAAGAGGTTGTCCAAGTTCTGGTGAGCTTGAAATTTTTTTAAATTGTTTGAAAATTAAAATCTTTTCTCTATTGGAAAAGCTCTCTAACTCATTTTCAGCTTCTTCTTTTAAAACAATTTTATAACTCATCTACATTAATACCATGCTTTTTAGCCACATCTTCAAAACTAACTGTTTTTGAGTTTTTCCTCTCTTGCAAAGTTTTATATATTTCAATGTGCTCCATTAAGTCATAGGCCTCTTTTAGCCTTTCATATTCATCAATTGGTAGGACAACAGCTTCAAGTTTATTGTTTTTTGAAATAGCAAAACGCTCTTTTGTATGATTGACTAAATCTTTTAGCACAGTTGAAAATCCTCTTGCCATATCACTTGCAGATATTATTTCATCTTTTGAATAAGCTACCATTTTACAACCTATTTTACATATAATTTTACGTATATTATATCATAAAGTTTTTAAGTGAACAGCTAACCAAACAGTTTTTTCTTCTTCATTAGTCCACTCTACTCTATGTTTTTGATGAGCTTTAATGAACAAATAGTCGCCAACACCTAACCGAACACTCTCTTTGTTCTCAAAATCAATGACTGCAGAGCCTTGTAAAACAATCACCCACTCATCATCTTCTTGGTCATACCAAAAATCTTTAGGTGAAACATGAGCATCTGAGACGATTCGCTCTATTTTTACATTTTTAGATTCTACTAGTGTCTCAAAGGTTTCATCTTTGGAATTTATAATGTTTGAAAAAATATTATTTTTTTTCATTATAACAATGCTTTATCAAAAAACTATTGAGCTGATTTGCAAAACTTTGCGCATCTTTTGTACCAAATGGTGCGGGGCCTTTTGTCATTACTCCGCTATCTCTAATCTCTTCCATTAAATTTCTCATGGCTAAATATTGTTTGATGTTATCAACGCTGTAAAGCTCACCTCTGTGATCAATTGCGTGGGCATTTTTTGTTATTACTCTGTCTGCTAGGGGAATGTCTGCTGTAATTACTAGATCTCTCTCTTGAACCATCTCTACAATGTGGTGGTCTGCTTCATCTGCACCTTTTTCTACTATGACATAAGTTACATGAGAAGATTTTCCAATGTCTATTTTTTTATTTGCCACTACAAATGTTTTAAGGCTTAGACGTTCGATGGCGCGAACTAAGATGGGTTTTAAAAGGTTTGGAAAAGCGTCGCCATCGACATAGATGGTCATTATTTAAGAATCCAAACCGAAAATTTACGACCCTTTATTTTGCCATTTTTCAGCTTGTTATGTGCATCATCTATGAAAGAGCGCTCAATTGCTACATAACTTTGCCTATCATGAATGTCAATCTTTCCAATGTGTCTGCCCTCAAGCCCAGCATCACCCGTAAGTGCTCCTAAAATGTCACCTGCTCTTACTTTATCTTTCTTACCACCTTCTATTACAAGAGTCATATTTAGTGGTTCTATTTTAAAGTCTTTAACTCTATGTAACTCTTCTAAACTCTCAAAAAGCCTAGTTTCATTACGGTAAAACTCAATCTCTCTAGCTTCATAATTATTGTACAAAGTTACAGCTAAACCAGTCTCACCAGCTCGTCCAGTTCGTCCTATTCTGTGCGTGTAAATAGCTTCATCATGTGGGACATCGAAGTTCACAACCATTGCTAGCTCTTTAATGTCAATCCCACGCGCAGCAACATCAGTTGCAACTAGTACTGAACAACTTCTATTTGAAAACTGTGTTAGAACATCAACTCGTTCATACTGTTCTAAATCTCCATGAATTGCAAGAGCGTCAATTCCGGCATCTTGTAACTCATCTGCTACCTCATCTGTTTTTATTTTTGTATTACAAAAGACAATTGTTGTCTCCGGTCTATGTTTAGAGATGAGCTTTAAGAGTGAAGGAACTTTTTCATCAACTTGTGCATTGTAAAAATGTTCTGCAATTGTATTTTCACTCTCTTGTGAAACAGTTTTTATACTTACGGCATCTTTTTGAATAGAGCTACTTAGCTTTAAAATTTCATCTGGGTAGGTGGCAGAGAAAAGTAGTGTTTGAGGTTTTTTGTTAATGTAGGATATAACTTTTTCAATATCTTCACTAAAGCCCATGTCTAACATTCTATCTGCTTCATCTAGCACAAAAGTCTCTATATTTTCAAGCGAAAGTGTACCTTTTCCTAAATGTTTTAAAATGCGCCCTGGAGTTCCTACAACTATGTGTGCACCATGACGAAGAGAGCTAAGCTGTGGGCCAAAAGGCATTCCACCACAAAGTATTAGTATTTTAATGTTGTGCTGAAACCTAGCTAAGCGTCTTAACTCTTTTGCAACTTGGTCGGCTAATTCACGAGTTGGGCAAAGCACAAGAGATTGCACTCTAAAGTTTTTTACATTTAATCTATTTAATACACCAAGTCCAAAAGCAAGCGTTTTACCACTTCCTGTTTTTGCCTGAGCAATTACATCTTTTTTTTCTAAAATATGTGGCAAGCTCTCTTGCTGGACTGGTGTCATCTCTTTGAAACCTAACTCATCTAGGTTACTAAGCATCTCTTTTGATAATGGTAGTGAGGAAAAATTTTTATTCATATGCAATTATACTATAATGGCACACCTAATTATAAAGGAAGTCAAATGTGCGACTTCAACAACCTAAGCGATGAAGAAAAATCAAAATATCATCAACTACTAACAGATACAGCCAACATTTTTGGTGGTATAGGCAATTTTTTAAAACTTCTAGAAGCTATTAGAGACAGAAAGCCTCACCCAATCATATCTAGTGAGTGCGTTTTTAGATTTTCTCAAGGATCTATCACTTGGGGAAAAGTTATATTTAACGACAAACTATCACTTCTTTTAAGTACTAGAATCAATGAAAGTAAACAAGAAAATTTCTTGCCGCACAAAGATTCAAAACAGTATAAAAAAGTTTTAAATCTTATCCGCACTCTTAGCCCAATTGTTTTTGAGGTGAAGTTAAAAGATGAGAGTGAATTTAGCATACACCCTTTTGATAAAATTAATGACGATGTAACTTTGCTAAACCCAATTTTTGATGCAATATTTTTCTGTTCAGTAAATACCGTCAAAAAAATTCTAACATATGAGAAAAGAGATTAATCATGGATGGAACACAACGTAAAGATATTAGAAGTGGCATAAGTGTCGCAATAGTTTTAAAACAGGACCAAAGAACTGGTCAAACAACTGATGGGGTTGTGCGTGACATCTTAACAAAGTCACCAAACCATCCTCATGGCATTAAAGTTCGTTTAATGTGCGGTGATGTTGGACGAGTTAAAAAAATCTATTGAACTTGGTTCCTACCATTAGCTTTAGCTTGATACAGTGCTTTATCAACTCGTAAAAAAAGTTTATTCACTGTTTCACCACTTATATAGTTACTTACACCAAAACTACTTGTTACATTAATTTTTTTATCTGTAAACTCAGTACTTAGCATAAGTAATCTACACTTTTCTGCTAGCTTATATGTACTTTGTGCAGAACTTCCAGGCAGTAAAATAACAAACTCTTCACCACCCCATCTTGCAAAAGTATCTACATCTCTGATATATGAAGAAATTATAGAAGCAATTTGTACTAAAACATCATCTCCTATTTGATGACCATATTTATCGTTAATTTTTTTAAAATGGTCAATATCAAAAAAGATTAATCCAAGCTCAATATTGTATCTTTCTGATATTTTAATCTCATGGTTAATGCGCTCATGAAATTTACTACGATTAAATATTTTTGTTAGACCATCTATACTACTAATTTGTTCAAGACTTTTTACATTTTGTTCAAGTCTATAGTTTGCTTCATGTAAAAGTGTTTCATCAACTATATTTATGCAAACTAAACCCTCATGAGAGTTATACAAAGATATAGTGACTTTTTGCTTCATTATGTCAAAAACTGAATTTGTAATATGTGGTCTTGAAATCTCAATAAGCGGCTTAGCAGAGTGTGCATTATAAAAAACTGTTGACTTCATTGCCAAAACGGTTTTTATTTTTCTTTTTATTGATGTACTGTTTTCAATTGGAAAAAGCTCATCTAATTTTTTACCCTCTACCTCTTTTGCAAATTTTCCAGTTTGAATCTGCAACCACTTATTCCAAAATTTAATATTTAGATCTTTATCAACAATTATAAATCCACTATCCATAGAATCTAAAATTCTTTTTGCAAAAATTATTTCCATAATAACAACTTAATAACAGACATTATAAATATTCTTCAATAATGACATCTAATTTTTCTTTAATCCACACAATAGAATCATCTTGCATAAATAGAATTAAATCACCATATATGTGTTCTTCTTCAAACTCAATAGATGTACTAATTACTATTGCCTGAGAGTAATCTTTCATTTTCAGATCATCTTTTATAGAAACTTTATTGACAATATGAACAGATGGTGGAGAAAAAGCGACCATACTATCAACTTGTTCAGCTAATTTACCTACAGTAGTAGATGAGAGAATATTTGTAAGTTCTGTTGCAATATCATTTAAATCATCATCTGTTGCACTATCATCTAAGTCAAAATATTTCGATATGTTTTTCATAGATGATCTATTTAGTATAAATATGCTCTCTCCAGCTATTTTTCCATTAATTCCTTGACTGCAAAGAAAAGCATCATCCTCCATTTTTCCAATAATATAATTTCTTAACTCAGTAACATTAAACAACTCGATTTTAGGTACATGCAGTGTAGCAAAAGCATCTAATATTTCAGCGATTACTGCTGTTGCAGAGCCATAAGCTACATTCATCAACTCACGTAAAACCTCTTTATGGTCCTCGTTGAATTCTAATTTCTTATCCATTATTTGGATTCAACTTTTAATAGGAATTTAACTGTTTTAAAAATTTCTTGCATTTTTTTTGCATTAATTGGTTTTTGAACGTGCATAATTGCACCATAGCTCATAACCTTTTCAACAGCATGTTCTTGCACATCAGCAGAGACGACAACTACATATGCTTTATCATCAATAGCTTTAATCTGCTTCAATGCTTCAAAACCATCCATTATAGGCATTGTTAAATCTAAAAAAACTAATTCTGGTCTATCTTTTTCATACTTTTCAACTGCAATTTGACCATTTTCAGCTTCTATAACTTCATTATCTTCACCAATCTCTTCTTTTAATGTTTTGATAATTGTAGAACGTGCAAGCCGTGAATCATCTACGACCAAAATTTTCATAATTTTCCTATTAATATTAATTTAGTTATTATATTATACAATTGCTTTAAACTTATGAAGTGTCAGGAAAATTACATGCCAAACTCTAAAATTGATGATTTAAAAAAATCACTCTCTGAAGCTGCCTCTCTTGGAATTTTGAGTACTGGAAAAATAAAAGAGACAATCACCACCGCATCTGAAATACTTCACAAACAACTAGATGATTCTTCACTTGAGAATACTACAAAGAACATAGTATCTGGTGCAATAAACTCTTTTCGAAATAAGGGTAAAAATGAGGAGCCATCAACTACCTTAGATGTAACAAATATGCATGGAATCAACCTAGATGACAAGCAAGATATTGAAGATATTGAAGAGAATATAGACTCATCTTTTAATAAAATAGATAAAGCCTCAGAAAATGAGCAAAGTAACACAATATCTTCACAAATTGAACAAATTATAAAAAACACTTTCAATAGGTTGTCGTCTCTTGATAGAAGTGATGAAAAGGCATTCACAAAACTCTCTACAATAATATTGACAAGTGCTGTAAAGTTTTCAAATATTAATGAAAATATTTCTCATAAATTTTTAAACTCTGTTATGCAATCAATCATAAATACATCACACGATTTCTTCAGTAAATATAGTGCACATGAATTAAATCAAAATCTTGACCCAATTTATATAGAAAGTATCAAAAAAGCTTCACGTTTTGCAAGCGAAAGTGTACGTGAACATCTTTTTGACATTCTTGCACAAAGTATCTCTGCTACATCGCATAAAGTAAAAGAGGGAATGGTTAAACATTTTGAAGAAGTAGCACATGAGAATTTTGACAAAAGTATTGACATTATGGAAGGGCCATTTAAGATGGGGGCTTACCTAGTAAAAGAGCCTCTAACAATTGGTGCATCCATTGGACAAGAGGGTCTTAGCCTCGCTCAAAAAGCACTAACATCAATTGCTAAAGGTGCGTTTAACGGTGCAAAAGAGGGAATTAAAAAAGTAACTGATGCGAAACAGGAGAAAAAAATTATTGAAAAACATATACAAAAATTTGATATTAAAACAACAACAGATTTAGGTGATGTAGAAATTCATGCTACATATAAAGAAGATTAACAGACACTTTTAGAACTCATGCGATTTAGCTCATCACAACTAAATCCGCTAATCCTTCGTGCTTCAACATTTAAACCTTTTCTTTTTGGAAAACTTTGCGGATAGTAGCGCTCTATTATTTCAAAATAGATTCCATAGTCTAAATCCTCTTTATCACAAGCATATTTAAACCACTCATCTCCCTTTCTGACGTGTTCTATTTCTTCATATAAAATAATATTAAGTACATTAACTAACTTTTTGATTCCATCATCATTTAGATTCCTTTTAAGTTTTTCCAAAATAAAAGGTGTAGCATCAAGTCCATTAGCCTCGAGAAAACGTGGTACTACTGCCATTCGTTCAACTAAAGTATTAGTACGTTGTGAGGCTTCAAAAAGTGAGTTATGTACACTAAAATCACCATATTTATATCCCAACTCATTTAATAACTCTTCTAGCATCTTAAAATGTCTAATCTCATCTGCTACAACTTCTAACCAATCTGAATAAAATTTATCTGCTAAAGAGCTAAACCTATAAGCAGCATCAAGTGCTAAATCTATAGCGCTATACTCAATATGGCATACTGCATGAATTAAGATAGCTCTTCCCTCATTGGTAGTAAAGTTTTTACGCTTTGGTACCTTTTGCGGGGCAACAATTGTACAAAATTGTACATATGATGGTTCATCAAATTTTATAGGAGTGAAATTTTGCTCAAAATTAACATCTGCGTTTAAAAAATTTTGATAAAATCTATCAAAATATTCAAACTTTTTTAAAGGCTCTGTTGTTTGAATAATCTTTTGCAATGAAGAGTGAAAAAACATAATGGCATTATAGATGAATTATCGTAAATTATCAGCATTTTTACTCACAATTATTATTTATACTACTCTAATTTTTATAGCTTATAAAATTATAGAAAATATGCACCTAACTAATGTCTATAATGAACAAAAAATAAAAGTAAATCTAAGGAAAAAAGTACCAGTAAAACCAAAACCTGTTAAAAAAATAGATAAAAAGGTTTTAAAAAAAGAGATTGAAAAAGCAAAATTCCCAAAAGATGACAAAAAATCACCCATAACAAAGTTACCAAAACCTACAAAAAAACAACCTACGCCAAAAGAGGTTAAACCTGCTGTAAAAAAAGATCCAAAAAAAAGTGTTCCATCAAAGTTTTTAGAAAAAAAACGTGCCCCAAATGTAAGTAAAAGCTCACCCAAAAAGAGTACTCCAAAAAAAACAGTTACAAAAAAAGAGAAACCTAAAAAAAATAGTATTACTCTAAGTGAATTAAAAAAGTTTTTCAAGAACGAGCATAATACTACAATCAAAGAAAAAGAGAAAAGCCCCCTCTATAACTCAATTTTAGCACTACCAGTAAAAAAAGATAAAAAGAAGAAAAAAGAGAAACCAAAGAATCTAATTGGTCAGCCTATTGAAAAACTTTATGGTGATGATTTTAATAAAATGTCGCCATACCAAAGAGACTATATTCTAAACAATGCTGGTATGATGCAACAGATTACACAAAAAGTTTTAAATAGAATTGGACGCATTAATATTCCTGCCCAGATGCATTTTAACTCTGTAAATATTGTAGAGTTTAAACTATATCCTAGTGGAGACATTTCAGATATTACCATGCTTGAGAGTGCTGGTTTTAAAATTTTAGATGAAACAACACGCGAAACTATTGAATATGCTTACAAAGACTACCCTCACCCCGATGAGCCAATAACAATTAGATTCTTAGTTGGTTATTATTTAATGGGTTTTTAGTGTACAATAATACCCATGGATTTAAACAAACAAAAAGAACTCTTAAATCATTTAACTATTCTTTATGTTGAAGATATTGACGAAGTTGCACAGTACCTCTCATCTTTTTTGACAAGAAGATTTCAAACAGTTCACAGAGCACACGATGGCAAAGAGGCTCTAACTATTTTTAAAAAACATAAAGAGTTTATTGATTTAGTAATTACTGACATAAGAATGCCACATATCGATGGTCTTGAGTTAAGCAGAATGATAAAAGAGATTTCATTTAAAACACCAGTAATTATCACAACCGCTTTTACTGATAATGAGTATACAGATGAAGCAAAAGATATTGGTATAGATGGCTACATTACTAAACCAATTGAAAATGATGCACTAGTTCATTTAATATTAAGTGTTACCAATAAACATGAGTCTTAACTAACTTTTTTCCAGAGTATATCTTTACAATAACTTTTTTTATATCTTTTCTAGAATCCACATACGCAATAACCTTTTTATTATCTCTTATAAATTCTATTTTTTTAGGACTTTCTGACAAAATTTTATACTTTTTTGTCACTATATTGTCAAATAGTATCGATAGAATATGCCCAGTTTGAGGTAAAACTAAATATCCCAAATCCAAATCATCAACAAAAAATTGATAAATTAACTTTTTTTGAAGAATAAGAGTTGAAAAATAAGACGCATTCGTGCGTCCTTGTTCTGTTTTTATAAGACTATTTTGAAGTTGTGATAGAGCATAAATTGAATCAATTTTTGCGCACGCATCACCTATAATAGATAAAAACTGCTCATTCTTATAACCTCTATTAAATAGTTTTAATCCATCAACACAAACTTTTTTATACTTACCACTTTGATAAAGACCTAAAATATTTTCCATATTTTTATCTGCATAAAGTGTTACTATAAAAAATATCACAAATAAAATTAATTTCATAACTACTTTTCTCTCTTTATACTTTTTAACTCATCCAAAAGTAGACTCGCCTCATCTGAATAAAATTCGCTTAAATAGGTCTGCAAAGCCTTAATAGCAACTGCCACATCACCAGATTTTGATTTTGCACGAGCATACATAACCCAAGGTTTAGGAGCCTTAGCATTAATTTTACTAGCTTCAATAGCCCATTTCAACGAACTTTTAAAGTCAGCTTTATTATAATAGTGTTCTGAAATGAGTAGCGCTGTTTCAATACTATGTGAGAGGCTAAACTCTTTTTTCATACTTGCTATAGGATCATCTATTTTTTTTATCTCTTTAGTAGGTTTTTTATCTACCTTTTTTTTAAATAAATCTAATGAAATTTTTGGTTCTAAAAAAAGAGGTTTTTTATCTATAATTTCAACATCTTTTACTTCAATTTGTTCTACATTATCTAACTCAACTATTTTAGGCTCAATGCTAGCGTTACCTTTTATTTCATCTTCAATTATCTCTTCAACCTCTTTAGCAACACGATAATCTACTTCTTGCTCTTCTTCTCCTAACTCTTCATTCATAATCTCATCTGTTGCTTGAGTTATGTAACTATCATCACTATCTTCTTCATATACGTTATCTTCATTTTGAGAGCTTACCTCGATATTATCATTTACAATGTAGTTCTCATTGAATGCTCCAGAGTAATATGCTATTGTTACCAAAAGAAGACCAATAACTGCACCTAAGGCTAGACTTTTTATATTTTTTTTACGACTATACTCTGTGCAACGGCGTTCTAATTCATAAAAACGATTATTCATCTATTAGTCCAATATCCAATGCTGCCATTGTTAAAATACAACTATTCAAATTTTGATAACGTACTATGCCCTCTTCTTTTGCATATTCTAAAAGTTCTAAAATCGTATAAACCAATCTCTTAATATAACGAAAGTTTCCACCACACAGTTTTGAAATCTGTTCAGTATATTTTGATGCGAACATTGAACCAATATCACCTTGTGCATTTGCTACAAATATCTGCTGAATGTACCTCTCAACTTCATTAGCATGCAAATTATGTAAATGAATTGTACGTTTACGACGAGTTTTAAAATGCGGTTTTGATAAAATCTCTTCACCCTCATCTTCATGCATAACCAAAACAAAACGTAAAGATTTAGAATCTGATAATATTCTGATACGTTCTAAAAGCTCAATATCTAGAATCTGAGCCTCGTCTATAAAAATAATATGTTTTTTTGAATCATATAAATCTAAAACAGCATCTCTTAAATCACTCAAATCATAACTAGAAGTATCTGAATTAGATAGTTTTTTATATAGTAGAGTTAATAGCTCATGCTCACTACTAACAGGATGTGAAATTAAAACAAAAAAAAGTTCACTTGAAAGAGTTGTGTAAAGATAATTTATTAAAAAACTTTTACCTTGACCAGACTTACCTAAAAGAAAAGTTAGATTATTCTGCGCATCTTTAATAGAATCAGTTAATTTTTTTCTAGTTACCTCAGCGCTAATGCTATCAAAATAAGCACTAGCATCGAGTCTATCTTCAAAAAGCTTTTTAGCTTCTGCGTAGTTTCTCATTAAAATTTAGCCTATAAATTAATTATGGTAATTTTAACATAACTTACTACCTCTTATCTATTAAAAGAATTTAATTTATAAAATTTCAAAATTCATCCCAAATAGCATTATCAAAAAGTTGTGGATCACCTTTTAACTCTTGCAAAGGTTTATAATTTGCTTTATAATTTAGACTGCTGTTTTCACTCACATAATAACCCAAATAAATCCACTTTAAATTATACATCTGTGCTAACTGTATCTCTTTTAAAATAGAAAAATTTCCAAGTGAAAGATTTAAATAGTCTGGATCATAAAAGAAATAAATCGCAGAAATTCCATCTTCTAAAACATCTACAATATCTATACCTATTAATTTACCATCTCTAACATATGAAATTTCATAACCAAACTCACCCATACCCTGAACAAAAGTTAAATAATAGTTCTCTTGTGTAATCTCTTCAAATTTCCACCCACTCTTGCCATGCTTGAATTTATGATACTTAATATGTAAATCAATATGTTCTTGTGTTAATTTTGGACGACTTACAAAAACTTGTGTATCTTCATTTTTACGAAGTATTCGTCTTTGTGAACGAGAAACTTTATAGTTCTCCACATCTATTCTAAGGCTTTTGCACTTTGAACAATCTTCACAAACAGGACGAAAAAACATTCTACCAAAACGTCTCCACCCACGTTCTATTAATGCTTGTGACATACCAGTCGCACAGTTGTCCATAAGTTTATAATGAATACGCTGAGTGTGATTGTCCAAATAACTGCATGGTTCATCTGCAGTCACCATCTCTTTTATAATATCATTCATTATTTCTATTTAGCTTTTATATTTGCAATATTTTCTTTCATCGCAGTGAAACTATCTTGTAAAACTGTACTTATAAGTTCTAAAGACAAACCTATTTTTTCTGAAACTTTTTCAATTAATACGAAGTCACCTTTTTCAATTATCACTGAAAGTTTTAAAAATTTTCCAAGTTTACCTTTGTTATACAATATAGCCTCTTCTAACTCTTTACTCAAATTCAGCTGTGCAACTATATCTACAATAGGAGTCTGAAGAAGTGGTTCAAAAAGAGAGACCATTCCTACTAAAAATAGTTTATCATGTAAATTTTCATCGCCTAGCTGTTCTGCTAAACGTTGCATTATTTTTACACGCAGTATTGCAGTTTCTGTTAATGGGGTTGAGTAGTTGTCAACTTTCGTCGATGAATAGACATATAACATTAACCATTGAATTAAACGGTTTCTTCCTATTAAATTTATGGCGTGTGAGAGTGATTTCACTGGTACTTTTGTAGAAAATTTAGCAGTATTTATAAACCGTAGAATACCTACTACTAAAGCTGTGGAACTTAAAAGTCCCTCTTCAATTTTTTTTGTAGATGCATTACTTTGTAAGAGTTGTATAACATTAAGTGTTGTAGTAACTGATGGATCAACTTTTTTACCCTTAAATAGTTGTGGTTTTGCAAAAAAGTAACCACTATAAAGTGATATACTAAGCTTTTTATATGCTATAAAGTCTCTATTACTATTAACATTTTGTGCAACAATCTCAAATGAATATTTACGAATACTATCTATTTTTTTCTTCAAAAAATCGATGCCACACTTCTTAGCATCAATATTTAATATATCAATACTTTTGTATAATCTATCTGTAAATTCATTGTCAGTAGCAGAGCAGTAATAACCTAACGAAAAACCCTTCTTACGAAGTTCTTCACACCTTAGAACTATACTTTCATCTAATTTAATTTTATTGCATAAAACAAAAACTACCTGCTCATCTTCAATAGTCTCAATTAACTCACTCATTAAAATCTCTTTACTGACAACAATGAATGCTAAATTATCACCTACTAAACGTTCTAAACCAAAATATCCAAAAGTATTTACAAGTAACTTAGCAGAAAGTTTCTTACTAGATACATTCTTAGGATAAAAGTTAAGCTCATAAGCATGAATCTTACGATTATTATCAATTACAGGCTTACGTCCTATATAGGCGGTGGTCAAATACTTCTCTCCATATCACATATCTCTACTCAAGTCCTAAAATTTCACTAACATAACCAGTAAGTTCACTAAGACTACCAATTGCTATTGAGATACCAACAATAATAAGTAATATACCAGAAACAATTTCAATTGTTCTAAAACTTCTTTTTAATCTATTCAATATATGTAAAGCTGAGCTTGTAAGAACAGCAGATAAAAAGAATGGTATTCCTAGGCCTAATGCATAAACACTCATAAGTGTTACAGCAGCTGTATCATCTTGTCCGGCATATGTAAGAATTGTTCCTAGT
>Ga0316204_10000522_pt1 | contig 140622 bp, 103 predicted proteins | sample 6monrhotite_MG_2_FD_205661 | JGI IMG/M metagenome (GOLD analysis project Ga0316204, IMG submission 205661) | Microbial mat bacterial communities from mineral coupon in-situ incubated in ocean water Damariscotta River, Maine, United States -... | ecosystem: Environmental > Aquatic > Marine >... | reverse complement strand
CGAGGCCGGCCTCGAGGCCGTCGGGGAGGCCGTCGCCGTCCGTGTCGAACTCGGTCGGGTCCGACGGGCCGTAGCCATTGGCCGCCAGCGCGCCGGCGCCGTTGACTTCTTCGCCGTCGAGAAGGCCATCGTCGTCCGTGTCCCGGTCCAGCGGGTCGGTGCCGATCGCACCCTCGGTGCTGTCGGAGAGCCCGTCGCCGTCCGTGTCGGTGATGACGGGGTCGAGGTCGAGGGCGTCGATGGTCTGGTCGCCATCGTCGTCCGGAGCGGTCGGGCCCGTGCCTCCCTCGGCCAAGTCCGAGTCGCCGTCGCCGTCGGTATCGGACAGGTTCGGATCGGTCTCGTCGCTGTTGGTGCCGGGCTGGTCGCCGTCCCAGGCGCCGTCTTGGTTGACGTCTTCGTCGCCGTCGTCGATGCCGTCGCTGTCGGAGTCGGCCGCGGTGGGGTCGGTGGTGGTGGCTCCGGCGTCGATGTCGGCGATGAAGGCGCCGGGGTCGGTGTCGGGGGAGACGGGGGCGCCGAGACCGGCTTCCTGTCCGTCTTCGAGCCCGTCGCCGTCGGTGTCGGGTCGGGTGGGGTCGGTGGGGCTGTAGGCCGCGAGGGGCCCCAGTCCGTGGACCTCCTGTCCGTCGAGGAGTCCGTCGTCGTCGGTGTCGGCGTCGAGGGGGTCGGTGCTGTAGGTGAGGATCTCATCGTTGTCGGTGAGTCCGTCGCCGTCGGTGTCCTGGCTGACCGGGTCGAGGGCGTCGATGGTGCCGTCGCCGTCGGTGTCGGTGATGCGGGGGTACTCGGCGTCGTCGGTGAGGCCGTCGTTGTCGGAGTCGTCGTCGTTGGGGTCGGACTCGTCGTTGGCGGTGCCGGGGAGATCGCCGTCGAACACTCCGTCCTGGTCGACGTCCTCGTCGCCGTCCAGGAGGTTGTCGTTGTCGGTGTCGTCCGTGGTGGGGTCGGTCGTGGTCGCTCCGCCGTCGCCATCCCCCGTTCCGAACACGAACGGGTCGGTGTCGGCATCGATGGCCGCGGGCAGTCCGGCTTCGAGGCCATCGGAGAGCCCGTCGGCGTCGGTGTCGTACAGGAGAGGGTCGGTGGCGCCGAAGGCGAGCAGCGGGCCGGTGCCGAAGACCTCTTCGCCGTCGAGCAATCCGTCGTCGTCGGTGTCCCGATCGAGCGGGTCGGTGCCGAGGATGCCCTCGTCGACGTCGGGGAGTCCGTCGCCGTCGGAGTCGAGGTTCTGATCGACGTCGACGGTGGCGATGGAGGAGCTCTCCGGGGCGGTCTGATCGGAGTCGAGGACGGCGACGTTGTCGATGGGGCCGTCAGGGGCGGTGCCCGCGATGTCGGCCGTGAAGGTCAGGTCGACGACCTCGCCGATGTCGACGTGGTCGATGGTGAACGTGATGACGGAGCCGGTGACGTCGACGTCGACGCCGAGGGGCAGCGGGCCGATGACGATGTTCTCGAGCAGAGGGTCGAGCACGTCGGTGACCACGACGTTGGTTGCGCCTCTGGCGTCGTCGCCGCCGTTGCGGACCGAGATCGTGTACGCGACGGTGCTGCCGGGCAGCGCCGTGGTCGGAATGGCGGTCTTGGTCGTGGTGGAGAGGTCGGACGATGCGACGATGAAGCGCAGCGTGGCGTCGTTGGGCGCAACGGTCGTGGGGTCGTCGGTGCCGTAGGTCGTGCCGGGCACCGAGGAGGTGGTGATCTCCCCTTGGGTGACGACGCCGAAGCCGTCCTGAAGGGCCGCGTCGAGCACGACGCAAGCCTGGGGCGCGACGGATGCCCCGCTGGTCATGGTGCCGTAGTCGAGGCGGACGTGGGTGACAGCGGGGTCGAGCCCGGGTCCGGGCGCGTAGGTGAAGGGGCCCGAGGCGCCGGTGCTGGAGTAGCTGACGGTGCCGCCTGCAGCTGCGACCGTGGCCACGTCGAGGGTGGTGCCCGTGGGGATGGGGAGGATGGCAACGACGTTGGTGGCGTCGACGGACGCGTTGTTGGCGAGCTCGAGGTCGTAGCAGAGTTCGTCGCCGGGCACGAGGGCGCCGCCGTTGGTGTCGGTGGCGTCGAGGGGGGTGCCGAAGAAGGCGACCTCGTCGACGACCACCGGGGCGAGTAGCTCGACGGAGCCCTGGGCGTTGTCGTTGCCCGCGTCTTCGGCGAGCCAGTCGACCCGGTTGTAGTAGACCCCCGCCGTGGCGCCGGCGTCGATCTCGGCGTCGAAGGTGATGGTCATGGTGTCGCCGGCGCACAGCTCGCCGGCGAGGGTCCACTCGGGCTGCGTGGAGCCGCTCGGGTCGGTGGTGTCGGTCGTCGGGCAGGCCGGACCGGTGACGACGGTGGAGGTGCCGCTCACGTAGGTGAAGTCGGCCGGCAGGACGTCGGTGATCTCGAGCGTGCCCGCGTCGGTGGGCACGACGCCGTCGTTGACGACCTCGATGGTGTACGTGACCGTGTCGCCCGCGGACACGACCGAGGGAGAGACGCTCTTGTCGACCATCAGCAGGCTGGCGCCCAAGAAGGAGGTGACGGTGGAGCGGATGACGTCGGGGTAGGTGGTGCTGGAGAGGGTCACCAGGTTGATGGTGAAGTCGTCGGACGGGTTGGCATCGACGTCGACCGTGATGCTGCCTCGGTCGCCGGGGGCGAGGTCTCCGAGGCCCCAGGTGTAGTCGTCGCCCGCCACGGCATCGGCCACGGGCGAGGAGTCGACAAAATCGACGTTCCCGTCGTCGATGCTGTCGGTGAGGGAGGCGTCGTCGAGGCCCGGCCCTCCGAGGACGGCGTAGTCGATCGTGTACTGGATGGGGTCGCCGTCGTTGGCGAAGGTCGGGTCGGACTTCTTTCGGAGGTGCACGCAGGAGTCGAGGTCCGCTTCCCGCAGGGCCATGTAGCGCCAGGCGTTGTCCTTTCCGTCCTGGTCGCCGGCGGCATCACCGCCGAAGACGGTGCCCTGCATCTGGAAGCAGCCGTTGGCGTCGAACTGCGTCACGTCGGAGACCCGCAGCGACAGCCGCACCACCTCGAACTCTCCGGCGGTACGCTGTCCGATGCTGAAACGGACGGCGTTGGTGTCGGGAGGGAGAGGGTTGTTGGCATCGAGGACCACGCCGAGGCTGGTAGGGACCCCCACCCGGGCGAGGTTGTCGCTGCCGTCGTCGGTGGCCTCGGGGCCGGTGCCGATCTCCGAGCCGCCGTACTGGATGCGCTGCCATGGCCCCAGCGCGTTGGCATCGCCGTTGGGGTAGGGGAGGTCGTTGATGGCGTCCCAGCGGTGGTCGTTCTGGTAGTAGGTCTGGGGGCCAGCCACCGGTGAGCCGTAGCCCCACGGCGTGTGGCCCTTGCCGTCCAGGTCGGGGATCTCGCCGTTCCCCTCGCCGTAGTTGACGGTCATTTGCTCGTCCCACGTACTGAACACGCGCTCGTCGGCGGCCCCGATGATGTTGGCGATGCCACCGCCCGCGGAGGCGTTCGTGGGGAGGCCACCTGGGACCCGGGCCGTGCGCGGGTCGGCCGAGTAGAAGATGCCCACGTCGGCGTACAGCTGGGCCAGAGAGCCCGTGTGGCTTCCGCTCTGACCCCGTGGGCCCCAGCCATCCGGCATCGGGCCGGCGCGGCGCGGGGGGATCACGGTGAAGGGCTGGTCACCGTTGGGGATCACCGCGGCGTCGACGACTTCGAGTCCGTCGGGCACGGTCATGGAAAGGTAGGCCCCGGCGCCGATGGTCGCCCCGTTGGGGACGGTGGCGCTCTCCATGACCACGTGCACGATGTCGCCGTCGCGCAGGCCTTCGCCGCCGGGCAGCACGCCGTTTGCCCGGTCCGCGAGGAGGTCCACGGACTCGTCGGCCAAGTAGATGGACACGTCCTTCTGGGCCACCGAGTGGGCAGAAGCGATGGACGGGAGCAGCAGAAAGATGAGCATGGAGTCTCCGGCCCGCCATTGTCGCATGGTTCACAGATCCTGGACGTCTCCTTGCCGTCACGCGGCCTGTTGTCGGGTTGGGTCGGTGGCCTCGGGCGGGGTGCCGTGCGACAGAGGGACCGGAGGTGGGCGATGGACTTGGTGGACACCTTGATCGTGGGCGCTGGAGCTTCGGGTGCGGTGCTGGCCCATCGGCTCACCGAGGACTCCGATCACAGCGTCCTCCTCCTCGAGGCCGGCCCCGACTACCTCCCCGAGCAGCTCCCGGCCGATCTCGCCAACGGCAAGGAAAACGCCATGTCGTCCCACGACTGGGGCTTCATGCATCGTCCGACGCCGTCCATGCCGTTGATCCCGCTGCCCCGCGGCCGGGTCGTGGGGGGCAGCTCCGCCGTCAACACCTGCATCGCCCTGCGGGGCCAGCCCCTCGACTACGACGAGTGGGGCCTCGACGGCTGGAGCTGGAAGGAGTGCTTGCCGGCGTTCAAGCGGCTCGAGAACGACCTCGACTTCGGCGACACCGACGAGCACAGCGGCTCGGGGCCGCTCCCCGTGCGACGCCACCCGCGGTCGGAGTGGAGGCCGTGGTCGGCGGCGTTCATGGAGGCCTGCGACCAGCTGGGCTTCGCCCACTGCCCCGACACCAACGCGGAGGGCAGCACCGGCTACGGCGCCCACGCCATGAACAAGCTCGAGGGGCGCCGCATCTCCGCCGCCGAGGCATACCTCACCCCCGACGTGCGGGCGCGGGAGAACTTCCGCCTGCAGGCCGACACCCTCGTGCACCGCCTGGTCTTCGAGGGCAGCCGGGTGGTCGGCGTCGAGGCGGAGAGGGGCGGGAAGCTCGTCACCATCCGGGCCAAGCGGGTGCTGCTGTGCGGGGGGGCGGTGGCCACGCCCGGCATCCTCGTGCGGTCGGGCATCGGTCCCGCCGCCGACGTGGCCCACATCGGGGTGCCCCTCAAGAAGCAGGTGCCCGACATCGGCCGCCTCCTCGACCACCCCGGCAACGGCATCTTCTTCGTGCCGCGAGGCATCGAGGTGAGCGCCGACGATCCGGTCATCCAGTGCGTGCTGCAGACCAAGGTGGGCCACGGTCCGTACACCAACGACCTGCAGATCCAGGCCGGCAACATCATCCCCACGAAGTGGAAGACCTTCGCGGGCGTGATGCTGATGGCGTCGCTGCAGAAGCCTGCCCACGTCGGCCGGGTGCGCATCGTCTCCCCGGATCCACGGGTGCGGCCCCACGTGCAGAGCGCGCTGAACGCCAACCAGCCCGATCGCGACCTCTCCCTGCGGGGGCTCGAGCTCCTCCGGGACTTGGCCAACAGCACGGCCATGCGCAAGCTCGGCCGCTGTTTCTACCCGACCCGTCCCGTCTTGCGGTCGCGTCGGCTGCTGAAGCGGTGGATCCCGACGGCCTCGGACTCCGGCTACCACCCCAGCGGCACCGTCCCGATGGGGTCCGCCACCGACGCCCGTGGGCGCATCGACGGCATCGAGGGGCTCCGCGTGTGCGACGCGAGCTTGTTCCCCACGATCCCGTCCAGCAACATCCACGTCCCCACACTGATGCTCGCCGAGCGCTTCGCGGAGTGGCTGGCTGTCGACCGCGACTGACGGTGTCGGCCGGTGGGGGGAATGTCAGGTGGGCGGCGGCACGTGGTTCGAGCGGCTATAGACGCCCGTTGGAGGAGCCCATGCTTCTGGCGCTTGCCTGCCTGATCCACAGCTCGACCGCTCTCGCCTACGAAGACGGCTACCGAGTGGCCCTGCTCGGCGCCGCACCCGACCCGGCGTACCACGTCGACGTGCGCGACCAGCTGATGATCGCCGACCGGGGTCTGGGGCCACACCACACCTACAACGGCCCGCGCTCGGCCTATGGAATCCGCCGCATCGACATCTTCGATGCGACCACGGGCACGCCGTCGGCGGCCTTCCTCGCCGACTTCGACGCGATCCTCGTCTACGCCCATGGCGGCGTGGGCTTCGACGACCCCTCCGCCCTCGGCGACCTGCTGGCCGACGCGGTGGATGGGGGCATCGGGGTCACCTTGGTTGGGGAAGCCCTCGTGGACGGCACGGGCCCCACGGGTCGCTTCACCTCCGCGGGCCTCGCCCCGAGCGACTACGGTCTGCAGCTCAACAGCGGCGCCCTGCAGCTCTTCCCGTCCGATGGCGCCGATGCCTGGGCCGTCGGTCCGCAAGTGGGGGCGCCCGTCTTCTGGGACGTGCACAACGCCTTGATCCCGGGCAGCTTCGCTGGCGCGCTCACCCCCGAAGGCGGCGCGGTGGAGATGGGGACCTTCACCAACGGCTCCCCGGCGGTGATCTTGCGCGACGACACCCCGGGCCGCTCGGCCTCGGTGAACGTGCCGGCCCCATCGGCCTTGGTCGACCCCGACGGCTGGGTGCCGGGCACCGACGTGCCGCGCCTCATCGCCAACACGGTGCTGTGGACCGCGGGCTTCGAGCGTCGCTTCGGCATCTGCGCGGTGCTTCAGGACGACGGGAGCTACCTGGCCCAGTTCCCTGCACCCTTCGCACAGCCCCGCACCTACCAAGACCCCTCCCTGCCCACCCGCTGCAACGACGTCAGCGAGTGCCAGCCCGATGCAGGCGTCGAGTGCTTCCTGTTCGAGAACACCGACATGCTGCAGGACCTCAACTGCAACGGCATCGACATCACCGAGGAAGTGATCGTCGACGTCAGCAGCACGGAGTGCCAGAACAACGCGCCGGACCCGAACACCGGCCTGCCCTTCGACAACGCCGACTACTACTGGAACTACAGCTCCTTCGAGTGCGAGTGGTTCGGGCCCGACTACGACGTCGACGGCGACGGCTTCTCCGCCGGCACCATCCAGGTCTTCGAAGCCGGCGACCCCAACCCGGTGCTCGTCCACAACCTTCAGTGCGACAACTGCCCGGAGCGCTTCAACCCCAACCAGTACAACACCGACTGGATCAGCGCCGTCGCCCTGGCGGAAGATTCGGCGTACGACGACGGCGACATCAACGCGGGGGCCCTGGCCGTCGGCGGCGACACCATCGGCGATGCCTGCGACCCGTCCCCGTACGCGCACACGAGCCTCGGCAAGGCGGACACCGACTACGACGGCATCGCCGACATGGTCGACAACTGCGTCATCGTGCCCAACACCGACCAGTACGACGACGACCAGGACGGCAACGGCAACGCCTGCGACAACTGCCTCGACGTGCGCAACCCCGTGCCCCAGGTCAACCCGGCCTACTTCCTCTACCCCGGCTTCATCGAGTTCCAGCCCGACGCCGAGGGCGATGGCGTCGGCGACTCCTGCGACAACTGCCTCGACCACCCGAGGTACCCGGAGTGGTTCCCGAAGGCCGACCCGGCGGTGCGGGATCTGAGCAACCCCGACCAGGCCGACACCGACGGCGACGGCTGGGGCGATGCCTGCGACACCTGCCCCGACCTGCCGGACCCCCAGCAGCTCGACGACGACGCCGACACCGTCGGCAACCGCTGCGACAACTGCCCGGACTTCCCCTCGCCGGACCGCACCGACCAGGACGGAGACGGCCTGGGCGACGCGTGCGACAACTGCGACCTGGTGGAGAACGTCGACCAGCAAGACCTCGACGAGGACGGCCTCGGGGATGCCTGCGACAACTGCCCCCTCTTCGGCAACGAAGACCAGGCCGACTTCGACGGCGACGGCGTCGGCGACTTCTGCGACGACTGCCCCGAGGACTACGATCCCGAGCAGCTCGACTCCGACGGCGACGAGGTGGGCGATGCCTGCGACTCCTGCCCCAACGTCTTCCAGGCCGACTTCGTCGACCGGGACGGCGATGGCCTCGGGGATGCCTGCGACTTCTGCCCCTTCGAGCAAGACCCCGAGAACATCGACTCCGACGGCGACCAAGTCGGCGACCTGTGCGACAACTGCCCCGACGACCCGAACCCGCTGCAGACCGACAGCGACGGCGACTTCAAGGGAGATGCCTGCGACCAGGTGGCCCTGCGAGGCGGCGGTCGGGTGAGCGACAGCTGCAGCACCGCGTCGGGGTCGGCCCTCGGTGGTCTGGCCCTGGTGGGTCTGCTCGGACTGCGGCGCCGGCGCTGAGTCCCCGGCGCTGCACGGCGGCGCTGCGCGACAACTTGCCACGGTGACCTCGACACAGGCTCGGCCTAGATCTCCTGCATCCTGGAGGTCCCATGGTCCGCGTCCGTTCCGTCCTGTTCCCCGTCCTCGCTCTGAGCCTGATGTCGGTCGCTGCATGCAGCGGTGGCGACGACGACAAGGGCACCGACGACCACACCGGCATGCACGGCGACGACGACGACGACGTCGATGCCCAAGAGGTGTCCATCGGCTTCGACGCCGTGGTCGGCTCGGACATGGCGATGTGCGGCATGGCGTACACGGTGGGAGGCCAGGAGATCGAGCTGGCCGACGCCCGCCTGTACCTGTCGGGGCTCGAGGTCCGGGTCGACGGCGAGTGGCAGCTGCTCACCCTCGACGACAGCGACTGGCAGCACGAGGGCGTGGCCCTGCTCGACTTCGAGGACGGCTCCGCGGGCTGCGCCGACTCCGGCACCAGCGACCTCAACGACACCCTCGTCGGCTCGGCCCCCGCGGGCGTCATCGATGGCCTCCGCTTCGATGTTGGCGTGCCCTTCGAGCTCAACCACGTGGACAGCGCCACCGCGCCCGCCCCCCTCAACGCCCCCGGCATGTTCTGGACCTGGCAGGGCGGCTACAAGTTCGTCCGCGTCGACTACGCCGTCACCGGCGCCGAGCGCTGGAACGTGCACGTCGGCTCGACCGGCTGCGTCTCCGATGCCCCGGTGTCCGCGCCCGAAGAGGAGTGCAGCGCCCCGAACCGCGCCACCATCGAGCTCGACGTCGACCCCACGGCGGCCAACGTGGTCATCGATCTGGGCGCCCTCATCGACGGCGCGGACGTCGCGACGAACATCGAGAAGACCCCTCCGGGCTGCATGAGCTCCCCGATGGAGGCAGGCGACTGCGCCCCGGTCTTCGACAACCTCGGCCTCGACTTCGCGTCCGGGTTCTGCGCCAACGACTGCGCCGACCAAGCCGTGTTCCGATGAGAACCACGGCCGGAATGGGGGTGGTCCCCGTGGTCCTGACCGCGTGGGTGGTCGGGCTGGGGGCATGCACGGGGGGCGACGACCCGGTCCCGCTGGTGACGTCTCAGGGCGGCATTCGTGTGCCCGAGGGCTTCCCGGACCCGGTCATTCCGGCCAACAACCCTGCGACGCCCGACAAGATCGAGCTGGGCCGGTACCTGTTCTACGACGAGCGACTGTCGGGCAACGGGACCCAGTCCTGCGGCACCTGCCACCTGCAGGAGCTCGCCTTCACCGATGGCCTCACGGTGGCTGAGGGCTCGACGGGGCAGCTCCACGCGCGGAACAGCAACGGCCTCACCAACGTCGCCTACAACAGCACCCTCACCTGGGCGAACCCGACCCTCACCGAGCTCGAGGTGCAGATCTTGCTCCCGCTCTTCGGCGATGCCCCCGTGGAGCTCGGTGCAACCGACGCGGTGCTCGAGCTGCTCGCCGACGACGCCGACATGGTGGGACGCTTCGACACGGTGTTCCCCGATGAGGGCATCACCTGGGACACGGTGGTGGCGGCCCTGGCCACCTTCAACCGGGCGATGATCTCCGGCGACTCGCCCTTCGACCAGTTCGCCTACGGCAACGACGCCGAGGCGCTGTCCGCTGCCGAGCTGCGAGGCATGGAGCTGTTCTACAGCGAGACCCTGGAGTGCCACCACTGCCACGGCGGCTTCAACTTCTCCGAGGCGACCACCCACGCCGACTCGGTCTTCGACTCCGAGCTGTTCCACAACACCGGGCTGTACAACCTCGACGGGGAGGGGGCCTACCCCAACAACAACCCCGGCGTGTTCGACATCACCGGCAACCCCGAGGACATGGGCCGCTTCCGCCCGCCGAGCCTGCGCAACGTGGAGCTCACCGCGCCCTACATGCACGACGGCAGCATCGAGACCCTCGAGGAGGTCCTCGACACCTATGCTCGTGGCGGCCGCCTCATCGAGACCGGGGCCTTCGCTGGCGACGGCGCCGAGAGCCCGCTGAAGAGCGGCCTCGTGGCGGGCTTCTCCCTCAGCGACGCCGAGCGCAGCGATCTCATCGCCTTCCTGGGCTCCCTGACCGACCAGCGCTTCCTCACCGACGCCGCGCTCTCGGACCCGACGCCATGACCCGCACCGTCGCCGTCCTGGTTGCCGGGTGTGGGCTCCCGGCGGTGGCCTTCGCGCACCACGGGACCGGCACGACCCAGGTGAGCGCCCCCAGCCTGCCTCCGCCGCTGGTGGAGGACGCCTCCGAGGGCGTCGCGGCCCAGGTGGGCCTTCGCTACGACCTGGCGCGCATCGACCGTCGCATCCAAGACGACCAGATCGATCCTGCCGACGAGCCGGTGTCGCTGCACCGGGCCACCCTGACCGGGGGCCTTGCGTGGCCGGGGCAGCGCTCCGTGGCGCTCTCGATGCCGCTCGGTGCCGTGCAGCGGGTCGATGGCACCCAGGCCGGACCGGGCGACCTGTCGCTGTGGGTGGGGCAGGGGCTCGGGCAGACCGTGCGCTTCCGGGTGGAGGGAGGGCTGACGGCCCCCACCGGTCGCTACGACCGGGACGCGGCACTCTCCGGGGTCGACATGCAGGGCCTCGACGACGGGCAGTTCCTCATCGCGACCTACGACACCCGCACGAGCCTCGGGGCCGGCAGCTGGTCGGCCCAGGCCCGATCGGTGCTGCAGGTCCCCGTCGGCCCCGTGGGCCTTCGGGGCTACGGGACGGTGTCGCAGCCCCTGAACCGCACCCCCGACGGCTACCGCTGGGGACGCGACGGCACGGTCGGGGCCACGGTGACGTCCCCTGCACTCGGGCCGCTCACGGCCGAGCTCGGCGCCGACCGGCGCTGGCACCAGACCGACCGCTTCGCCTTCGTCGACACGGACACGGGGGAGCCCATCGAGCGCCCCGTCGGCCGGCGCGTGGGCACGGGGCTGTCGGCCGCCGTGGGGCTGCAGGTGTCGGCGCGGGCCCGCTGCCGGATCGACGGCTACCGGCTCGTGGGCCAGGAGGCCGACGGCATCCAGCTGATCGGCTCGGGGGGCCTCGGGGCGGGGTGCCAGCTGTCGCTGCCCATGCCGACCCGCCGGGCGGAGACACAGGTGGCCGACGTCGACGAGGTCGAAGCGGAGGCCCCGGAGATCGACGAGCCGCAGGACCCGTCCATCCCCGCAGGGCTGCAGGGCCCGCCCTAGGCGACGCCTAGTTGCAGTCGGCGTCGTCCCGGATGGCCGGGATCATCGCTTCGCAGCTGGCGGCGATGGCGACGGCGTTCGGGTTCTTCTCGAAGCTCTCGCGGCTGAGCTTGGCGGACTTGCGCCAGGCCTTCGCCTTCGCCTTGCCGGCGGGCGTGCCCTTGGCCTTGGCCTTGCGGGAGCAGGTCTCGATCACTTCGAAGTACTCGACGCACTCCGCCGAGTCGACGCCGCCGCCGCCGAGGCCGGCGAGGCCACTGCAACCGAGGGACGTGAAGAGAAGGAAGGACGCAACGATCAGGCGATTTTTCATGGGCCGTAGGTAGCGCGGGCCGGGATGCCGGTCGAGGTTCTTGCTCGGGTTTCGGCGGAGGCCTCCCTCCGGGTGCTGCTGAACGGCGGCTGCGCACCTCGATGGACGCCCGGCGAGCGAGGGTGCGGGATGCGATGATGTCGTTGGGCACGCTCCGACCCCACCGAGGGGATTCGGCCGGCCCGCCTGGGGGGGAAGACGTGGCAGAGGTGCGCATCGATCGGGGGGCGATCGACCTGGACACGGGGGTGCTGGAAGGGACATCGGTGCGGCTGAGCCCGAACGAGCGCGCGCTCGTGCGGTGGTTGGTGAGCCAGGAGGCGCCGTGCGATGCGGGCACCCTGCTCACCGAGGTGTGGGGCTACCGGGATGGGGTGCAGTCCCGGACCGTGTACAGCACCGTCGATCGCATCCGGAAGAAGATCGAGGTCGACCCTGCGCAACCAAGGCACCTGGTGACGGTGGATGGGGGATACCGCTTCGTGCCCGCACGCCCCCGGGTGGCCACGCCGGCGAGCACCTTCGGCCGCGACGACGACCTCGCCGCGCTGGCGGACCTTCTTGTCACGGGAGGGGCGATCGGCCTGCATGGGCCCGGCGGCGTCGGCAAGACCCACCTCGCGCGGGTGGCCTTCGAGCGGTGCGCCGGCCGGTTTCGGGAGACCCACTGGGTGGAGATGCGGGGGGTCGACAGCGTGGACGTGGCGCTCACCCGGGTGGGCCTGTCCCTCGGGCTGCGCAGGGACGGCCCCGATGGGCTGCGCCGCGCGCTGGAGGCCCGTGCCCCCTTGCTGATCGCGCTCGACGACCTCGACGAGCTGGGGGGTGAGGTGGCGGCGGTGTTGGCGGCGCTCGTGCCGTCGTCGGCGTGCACGGTGCTCCTCACGAGCCGGCAGCGGGTGGAGGAGGTCGCAGGCCTGGTGCTGGAGCCCCTGACTCAGTGGGCGGGGCTGGGGTTGCTGCGGGACGTCGGGGGCACCGTGCTGCCCGACGAGGCGCTGGCGCCGCTGGTGCGGCTGCTGGACGGATTGCCGCTGGCGCTGCGCCTCGCAGCCCCGTGGGTGGACGAGCTGGGGGTGGCCACGCTGGTCGAGCACACCGACCGGCTTCAAGGCGTCACCGACTGCGTGATGCGGAGCTGGCGGCGGCTGTCCGAGGTCGAGCAGCGCGTCTTGAGCCACATGGCCGTGGCGGGGGGCTCCGTGCCGATGTCGCTGGTGCTCGCCCTTTGTCCCGATGCCGGATTCCCCGCGGTGCAGCAGCTGCTGAACTTGTCGCTGCTGCAGGTCGAGCAAGGCTGGGCGGTGCTCCTCGAGACGGTGCGGACCGTGGTGTTGGGGCTCGGCGGCGACGTCGTCGAGCCCAAGGCCCGCGCACTGGCCTGGGCTGGAGAGCGTTGCGCTCAGACCGCGGCCGCGATGGGCACGCCAGACCAGGCGGGGGCGCTCCGCACCGTGCGTCGCCAGCTCGACGTGATCTTGCACTCGGTGGGGGAGGGGCCCCGTGGGCCGCTGTGGAACCGGGCGGTGCTCGACCTGGCGGCGGTGTTGCTGCGGGTGGGGCTCGTCTCCCCGGTCGATCGGTGGCTCGCCGAAGTGGTGCAGAGCGGAGAAGAAGGGTCCGAGGGCCTCGCCTTGCTCGCGCGGGCCCGGCAGAGCGCCGTGGCCGTGCGCCGTGGGGGCGACGCCTTGGCGCCGCTGGAGGGCATGGTGCTTGGGCCCGACGTGCCGCCGGAGGTGGCTGCGGCCTGCCACCTTGCCCGTGGACTGGCGTGTGTGCCCCTCGGGCGCTTCGACGAGGCCCTCGCCTCGCTGGAGGCGGTTCGTGCGCTGGGGCTCGGCAACGTGCGGATGGTGCGGCAGGCGCTCCACGGCCTCGTGCGGGTCCATGCGGCCATGCACGAGTGGGAGGCCATGGTGCGCGACCTCGGGGAGCTGGAGCGGCTCGCGACCCTGGCCGACGATCTGCCGAGCCTGGCGATGGCGGCGGCCATGCGGGGGGTCCATGCGCGGGATCATGGCCGCATGTTCCACATGGAGACGAACTATCGGCGGGGACTGGCCCTGGCTCGAAAGGCGGAAGACGGAGAGGCCGCGGCGCATCTCGTCGAGTCGCTGGGGGCGGCGTTGATCAACCAGGAGCGGGACGCGGAGGCGCGAAAGTGCCTTAGAGAGGCCGGTCGCTTCTACACCAGCCACGGCATGGTCGCGTCGGAAGGCTACGTGTTCATCGCCCTGGGCGGGCTCGACATGCACGAGGGGCACGACGCCGCCGCTGAGGAGCACTTCCAGCTGGCCGCCGATGCCTTCGGCCGCAGCGGCTTCCCCCGTGGGCAGGCCGCCGCCCGAGGCATGCTGGCGCGCACCTACACGGGCCGAGGGGAGCTGGAGCGGGCGCTCGTCGCCTACGACGGCGTGCTGGAGTCCCTCGGGGACTCGGTCACCGAGCGAGGCCGCGACGTCGTCTTCGCCCTGCGCGCCCTGTGCCTGCTGCAGCTGGGCGACCACTCGGTGTTGCCGCGGATGCGGGCCTTGCCCGACGAGGCGCCCTTCGGCTTGCTGAAGGAGCTGGCGGAGGCCTCGGCGAGCGACGACCCGGCGGCCCATGCCGAGGTGCGTCGGGTGGTGGGGGGACGGGAGCTGGATCGGGCGGGGCTGAGCGTCTAGCTAGGCCGGACGGGGGCTTCGGATTGCGTGGACAAGCTGCGTCGGAGGCATGGCCCGGGCAGCGCCCGCTCGGTAGGGGCGGTGGGTGGAGGGCGCATGGAGCCTGGAGAGCACGTCGACCGGGTCTTCGAGGACATGGTCCTCACGGGCGTCACCCTGCGAGGGGCGTCGTACGAGGGCTGCACGTTCCGCCGCTGCCGGGTCGAGGAATGCCGCCTGTCGGACTGTCGCTTCGCCGACTGCACCTTCGAGCACTGCGAGCTCGTCAGCGTGCGCTTGCCGGACTGCTCCCTGGTCGACGTGGTGTTCCGCGGCGGGCGGGCGATGGGGGTCGACTTCTCTGGGGTGCGGGACCTGGTGCTCGGCATGACCTTCGAGGAGGTCGCGATGGACTACTCGAACTTCACCGGGCTGCCGCTGAAGAAGACGGTCTTCCGGGAATGTCGGCTCCGGGAGGCCACCTTCTCCCAGTGCGACCTGTCCGGCGCGAGCTTCGCTGGTTGCGACCTCACCGGAGCGGTGATCCGGCACGCGAAGTTGGTGCAGACCGACTTCGAGGGGGCCACGGGCGTGTCCCTCGACGGCGGGACATGCACGCTGAAGTTCACCCGGGTCGACGCCGACACGGCCCTGTACTTGTTGAAGGACATGGGCGTGCTGTGTGCGGATCTCGGGGTTCGGTAGGCGTTCTACCGAGGGGTGACGCTCTGGGTCGCCCAGTCCACGGTGGCGAAGTGTTCCGTGCTGTCCTCCCCCTCGAGCTCCCGGGTGTCGGTCCACGCGAGGGCCCCGGACAGGTAGATCTTCACCGTCACGGCGTTGGCGGGCTGGTAGCGAGCGCTCGGGTAGTCGTGCACCCACACCTCGTAGGTGAGGTCCTCGGGGGCCAAGATGTTGATGTTCTCTGGGCCCGTGCCGGGGATGTCGTCGATGTCGAGGAATGGGTTGCCCTCGATGCCGGCCGGACCCCAGGGCAGGCCGTTGCGTCGGCAGTTCATGTAGTAGCAGTCCTGGTTGGAGTTGATGTTGCCGTCGTCGCGGACCAGGTGCAGGTCCATGTCGTCGCCGCGCTCGGCCCAGAACATCTCCACCCACAGGTCGGTTGCGGGGATGGCCTCCAGGTCGACCTGGCAGGGCTCGGACGCGACCCCGAGGTCGTTCGTGACGATGAGCTCGCCGGTGTAGATGCCGACGAGGTCTGCCACGAAGCCGGGCCGTTCGGGCTCGAGGGGGCCGCCGATCGGGGCGCCTGGCTGGCTGCCCGTCGGCACGGACACCAGCTGCCACGCGTAGGTGAGCGGGCGCCCATCCGGGTCGTAGGAGGCCGAGCCGATCCAGGTCGCCTCTTCGTAGATGGCGGCCACGGGGTTGGGCGCCACATCGCAGAGCGCGACGGGCATGCCCGGCTCCTCGGGGGGCTCCCCGTCAGGTTCCTCGGCCGTTCCGGTGTCGGGGGGCTCCGGGGCGGTGTCGGTGGTCTCAATCATCTCGGGGGGCTCCTCGGGCTCCCGCCCCCGTAGGTCGTACTCCTGGCAGCCCATCCCCATCAGCAAGGTCGAAGCGAGCATAAGTCGAGTCATTGGTTCCTCCCCTTCTCGGGAGAAAGGTACGTTCGACCGCCCGTGACCTCGTTCACAATCGAGGTCACTCGCTCCTGCCCTTCCAGGATCTTGTCCGCCAGGTCCTGCTTGCTGAGGTTCACCCGGGTCGACACCGACACCGTCCTGTACCTGCTGAAGGACATGGGCGTGCTGTGCCCGGAGCTGGGGGTTCGGTAGCCGCTTGGGGCGCTGGCGCTCTGGCAGGACATGCTGCCGACGTTTGTCGACGTCCGTCGGGTGGCCGAAAAGACAGGTTGGTCCAATGGCACATGGCTTGCTGATTCCCCGCGTGGGAGGCAGGCATGAAGCAGTACACCAGTGCACAGGAAGCTCAGGCGGACGTGGGGACGTCGCCCGTGTCGTCGATGGCTCATTTTCCCGAGGGCAACGCGGCCCGAGCTGAGCAGCTGGGCCTGCAGAGCCAAGGTGGCGAGATGGCCTGCGGCGAGGAGGCGGAGCAGGGGACCGGTGGGCAGGGCAGCCAAGGACCTGCCCGCTCCGAGTCCAGCGCAGGCGAGGATCAGGCCCCGGCGCCCGAGGCCGAGGAGGGCGGGTTCGAAGCGCAACACAGCAGCCCGGATCACATCAAGATCGGAGGAGAAGAGAAGGTGGAGGTCGCTCCCCACACCCTCACGGTCGGGGAGCTGAACGCGCTGGCGGACTACGTCGAGGACGTGTCAGAGCTGAAGGAGATCAAAGTGGACGTATTGACGAAGGCTCTCGTACTGATCCGTCGGCACGACCACCACCACGGAGGCCTCTCCCCCGAGGAGAGCGAATGGCTCAAGGGGGTCTTCCGCAAGTACGAGGAACTGGCCAAAGCCAACGACGCCCACTTCGCGCCACCGAGCGGCCTCGATCCCACCGGCACGGCCGACCATGCTTCTCAGATGATGCTGCACTTCGGCAAGGCGTTCGACCTCGTGCACGGAGACTCGGATCTCGAAGAGAGCGAGCGCACCGAGGCGGCTCGGGCGGAGGCGGCATTTGGCAGTCACTACATCGCCGATGCCTTCTCGGCGGGCCATCTCTTCAACAAGGCCGAGCTCATGGCGCGGGCGGACGAGTTCCTCGACCAGGGGCTGAACGACCACCTGACCTTCCTCATGGCGGCCGAGGCGACCCACAAGAAGGCAGCGGCGACCCTCTCGCAGTGGGAGGTCGCGAAGCGCGAGCAGAAGGGGGTGCGGAGCGAAGTGGGATGGGGGCCCATCCGCGCCGGGCATCTGTTCATCCTCCTCGAAGGCATGTACCTGGGCGGCATGGAGGACATGATCTACAACGGCTACGTTCGGGCCGTGCACGACCGCATCGGGAGCCAGGGGGTGGAGGTGCAGAGCCCCCACCAGGCGACTTGGGTGATGGGCGGAGATGAGCACCTCGACGCCACATCGATGGCCGCCGCCCAGACGGCGGTGGCGGTGGCCATGGATCTCATCGAGGCCGAGGCCGAGGCCCCGGGTTCCATGAGCAAGACCGAGCTGTTCGACACCATCCTCAGCCACTACCCAACGCCCACGGAGCAGGGCCAGGCCACCATCGATGGGACGATCGACGGCGTCTTCGAGTCCACGGTCGAGGCCGCCACGGCCCTCGCCGAGGCATCCACGGCGGAGATGGAAACGATCCTGCGGGGGGTGCAGAAGGAAGCCGGGCGTTTCGGCGACCTCCTGCTGCGTCGGGTGGGTTCGGACGAGGAAGAGGAGCAAGACCCGTCGGCACCGGAGCAGGGCGACTGCCTGTCGGAGTACCCGGTGGTCGACGTGCGCAAGGCCTTGGACGGTGCGTCGATCACCGACGTGGATGTGGATGCCATCCTGGAGCGGCTGGGGAAGGAGCCGGAGGAGAAGGTGCTGTCGAGCTACGGAATCGAGCTAGAGGACGCCCTGGCGGAACTCGGCGGAGGCGTGGGCTGACGCCCTCAAGGGGGCGACGCCTCACGCGTCCAGCAACCCCCGCAGCTCCTCCACCCCCAACTTCACCACCCGCTCCTGCCCCTCCAGGATCTGGTCCGCCAGGTCCCGCTTGCTCCGGTGCAGCTCGAGGATCTGCTCCTCCACGGTGTCCTTTGCGACGATGCGGTACACGGTGACCGGACGGGTCTGGCCCATGCGATGGGCGCGGTCCGACGCCTGGTCCTCCACCGCGGGGTTCCACCACGGGTCCATGTGGAGCACGTAGTCGGCCGCGGTGAGGTTCACGCCGGTCCCGCCGGCCTTGAGGCTGATGAGGAAGAAGGGCACGTCGGTGGTCTGGAACTGCTGCACCAGACGATCCCGCTGCGCCGAGGGGGTGCGGCCGTCGAGGTAGATGTGGTCGAAGCCCAGGTCGTTCAAGACGGCGCGGAGCAGGGCGAGGTGGTCTAGGAACTGGCTGAAGACGAGGGCCCGGTGGCCGTTGGCGACCAGATCGCCGGCGAGCCGACGGAAGGCACGGGTCTTGGCCGACTCGCCGTGGAAGCGGTCGGTGAGGAGGGCCGCCGAGCATGCGGCCCGACGCAGCTTGGTGAGGTGGGCGAGGACCTCGATGGCCCCCCGTCCTTCGTCGACGGCCTCGACGGCAGCCCGGCGCTGGGCCTCGTACACGGCCCGCTCGTCGGGGAGCAGCTCGACGAGGAGCTCGTTGTCGATCCGCGGGGGCAGGTCGTCGAGGACGGCGTCCTTGGTCCGACGCAGCAGGAAGGGGGCGACGAGGCGCTGCAGCAGCCGCCGGGCGTCGCGGTCGTCCCGCTCGATGGGGAGCGCGATGCGGTTCTGGAAGGCCCGTCGCTCGGGGAGCAGACCGGGGGCGACCAGGGACAGCTGGCTGTGGAGCTCTGAGAGCTGGTTCTCGATGGGGGTGCCGGTGAGGCAGAGGCGCACGGGGGCCTGGAGCGAGGCGGCGGCCTGGTGGCGCTGGGTGTCGGCGTTCTTCAGGGCCTGGGACTCGTCGAAGACGATGGTGTGCCAGTCGGTCTGCTGGAGGACGGCGGTGCGGGCCACGAGCAGTCCGTACGACGCGATGACGAGGTCCCCCGGACCGAGGGTCTCGGGGAGCGCAGCGGTGCCCAGGCGGTGCAGGGTGAGGTCGGGGGCGAAGCGCGCGGTCTCCTTCATCCAGTTGCCCGCGACGGAGGTGGGAGCGACCACGAGGGCGGGGCCGTCGGCGCGCCGCTGCAGCAGGAAGGCGAGGGTGGTGACGGTCTTGCCGAGCCCCATGTCGTCGGCGAGGATGCCGCCCACGCCGAGGTGGGCGAGGCCGCAGAGCCAGCGGTAGGCGTCGACCTGGTAGGGGCGCAGCTCGGCCCGGAGTGCTTGGGGCACGGGTGGCGCATCGAAGGGCGCGTCGAAGCGCTCGAGGAGGCGCTGGGCGGCGGGGGTGGCTTGCACGTCGTCGTCGTCGGTGAGGTCGGCCACGGCAGGTGCGGCGAGGGCGTGCACCCTTCCGGTGCCGTCGGAGAGCCGCGCCAGGGCGTCGAGCCGTCGGTGCAGCTTGGTCTCGAGCTCGAGGTAGCTGCCGTCGTCGAGCTGCACGAAGCGGCCGTGGCCGAGCTTGCCCTCGAGGAGCTCGGCGAGCTGCAGGACTCGCTCGCCGAGGTCGAGGGAGCCGCCGGCCTCGAACCACTCCTTGCGGACCGACACGCGGATGTCGATGGCCTGGGGCCGCCGAACCACCAGCTCCCCCCCCTCGGGCCAGTACAGCGACACCCCCGCCGCCCGGGCGCGGCCGAGGAAGGTCAGTCCGGCCTCGAGGCTGGGGAAGGCGTGGTCGGGGAGCTCGGCCTCCTCGTCGATCAGGGCCAGCACCGCCCGTGCCTCCGCCCGCTCGGCGACCAGATCCCTCGCGACGCGGACCCCCCGCCCGCCCTCGGAGGCCAGCAAGACCGGCTCGCCTCGGCCGGGCACGTGTCGGGAGCCGTCGGGGCCCAAGGGCAGCACGCCGAGCTCCACGACGAGGGTGTTGCCCGTGGGACGGACCCAGGCGCCGACGTCCGTGGGGGCCTCGCGGGTGGTGACGGTCGTGGGGGGCACGAAGCGCTCCCCGAGTCGCTCGATCACGGGACCGAGCCGCTCGCGGGCCTCAGCCGGGAAGGTGATGCCCCCCAGCATCAGCGTGGCGGCCTCGTGCTGAGCGTCGGTGAGGTAGGTGATCTCGTAGCCGTTGCCGATGGGCGTGACGTGCACGTCGTGTTCGCCCACCTCGGGCTCCAGCCGCACCCGCACGCCGCCTTCGTGCTCCTCGACCACCAGGGCGGGGGGCCGAGCGACGACCTGCACGGGGGCCCCGTCGGCATCGACGATGCGTGGATGGCCGATCAACCCAACCCAGGTCTCGCGGGTCGACCACGAGAAGGTGGCGTGGGTGTACCCGCGCCAGTCCCGCTGGGAGCGCCGCGCCAGCCCCCGCACCAGGCGCTTGTCTTCCTCGGTCCAGGGCAAGTCGAGGTCGGTCGTCATGTAGAGGCGGGCGTCGGCGACCTTGCGGCCACCGCTCCATCCCTTCGCGCGGCGTACCTGCTCCCGGCCCTCGAGGTGGGGGGTGCCCCCGTACGCGACGAGCGTCCAGACGAGGCGACGGTCTGCGGTGTCCTCCGTTGCTGCGGAGCGCGGGGCCCCCGACGCCTCCTCCAGCCGGGTGAGGAGGTCCTCCCAGACCGCGCGGGTCTCTCGAAGGGGCAGCAGGCGGCTCGTGGGGCCCAGCTCCTGCACGAGCAGGTCGTGCCCCATGCGGTCGAGCGTGGTGCGTGCCTTGTGCAGGGTGTCGGCGGAGAGGGGCTCCCCGCGCCAGCGGGCGACCAACGAGGCGGTGACGACGGCGAAGGGGTGCTCCACCGTGATCAGCGGCTCCTGGGGGTCGTCGAGGGTGCGCAGGTTCTGCCACCCCACGGTGGGCCTGCCCCAGCGCAGCGTGCGCTGAGCTCGATGGATCAGAGACAGGGCCTGCTTGCGGCGGGACTTGGTGCCCGAGAGCAGGTAGGCGAGGGGGAGGAAGTGGCCGGCGAAGCCGTGGGGCAGGACGTCGGTGCCCCGTGCCTTCCGGAGCGCGGCCATGGCGCTGGCGTAGTGCTTGACGGCGGCCTTCACGTCGCCGCGCAGCAAGGCGAGGAGCCCGTGGTGGAACCCGATCCGGTCGCTGCCCTTCAGGTGGTCCGCGGCCTCGTCGAGTCGGCCTCGGCGCAGCGCCACCTCGGCGGCGAGCTCCCCACCGCGGGCCAGGAAGGCGGCCTCGGCCTCGGCGGACAGGGGCGCGCCGTCGACGTCCACCTCCAGCATCCAGGCGGCGCCCGTCCGTTGGGCACCCTGGGGGCTGTAGGCGGCGAAGGCGTCGCTGGGGAACGGGTCGGCGAACCAGCGGCAGACGTCGAGGGATGCGCCGGCGTCGAGGCAGGCGGTCAGCACGTCGTCGTTGGCGTCGCGCAGGGCTCGACGCACCATGCGCTCGTTGGCGTTGGGGTCGAGGGTGTGGCCGTAGCCCCACCGGTCTTCTCGCTGCCACGGCTCGACGGCGAAGGCGAGGTCTTCGACCTCCCGTAGGGTGCCGTCGGCCGCCATGCGCCGGTAGCGGGCTTCGCCGGCGGCGGGCTCGATCCCCCAACGTCGTTCGTGGGTGACATCGGGCGCAGCGGCGAGCACCCGGAGGATGGCGGCGTTGTCGACGGGCTTCCTGCCGACGCGCACGCCGGCTTGGTGAAGGGCGCGGGCGAGGGCCGTCGTGGTGAGGCCGGCGGGGGAGACGGCGAGCAGGTCCCGGGCGAGGGACGAGGCGGAGGCATCGGACATGGGGCCCGACGTAGCCCAGGTGCGGTCACGAACACACGGGGCGGACGGTCGTGCCTCGGTCCCGCTACGGGTCCGGCCAGCCCAGCGTGACCTCCAGCCCGCCTCCTTCGCGGTTGGCGAGCTGCACCGACCCGCCGTGCAGCGCCTGCACCTGCTTGACGATCATCAGCCCGAGCCCGAGCCCCCCGGTGTGCTTGGCGCGGCTCTCGTCGACCCGCACGAAGGGCTCGGTGAGGTGGGTCAGTTGGGCCTCGGGGACCCCTGGCCCGCGGTCGGCGACGGTGAGGCTGTGGGGGGTGAAGCGGACCTCCACGGGGCCTTCGGGGGCATAGCGGTGCACGTTCTGGAACAGGTTGCCGAGGGCCCGGACGGTGAGCGTGGGATCGACGGACAGGGTGGGGCCGTCCGCTCCGACCTGCACCCGCTCGGCGTCGAGCTCAGAGGCCTCGAGGGCGCGCTGGACCAAGGCGCCCAGATCGCTGGGCACGGGCTCCACGAGCACTTGGCCCAGCTGCAAGCGAGACAGCTCCAGCAGCTCGGCCACGAGGCCGTTCAGCTCGTCGAGGTCCGTGGCCATGTCGTCGAGCTTGGGGTGGGGGCCGACCTCGTCGGCCAGAAGCTCCAGCCGGAGGCCCAGGCGGGTCAGCGGGGTGCGCAGTTCGTGGCTGACGCCGGCCACCAGCTCCCGATCGGCGGCCAGCAGCAGCTTCACCCGCTGGGTCATGGCGTGGAAGGCCTCCGACGCGGCCTGGACCTCCGGCGGACCCCCGGGAGGGAGGCGGTGCTCGAGGTCGCCCTCGGCCACCCGGCGCATCGCCTCGGTGGTGGCCTGCAGGGGCTGGAGGGTGCTGCGGACCACCCACGCGCCGATGACCGCGGCCAGGAGCGAGACGGCCAGCAGCCAGGTCGCGAGCCGCCCTTCGGGGTCTGGGAGGTCGGCGCCGCGGTGCACGTGGAGCCAGCCGCGGTCCATCTTCACGTGGAGGTGGTCCTTGGGGCCGGGGTGGTAGCGGACCTCCCGGCCGTCTCGCTCCAGCACCCGCAGCGAGTCGCGGGGAGGGCGTCGTCCTCGGCCGCGTGGAGGCGGCGGGGGCGGGGGCAGCTCGTCGACGCGACGGACCCGCAGACCCAGCCGATCGGCGACGTGCCGGGGGTCGGCGCCCCCCTCCACTTGGTCGGCGACGTAGAGCGCCTGGTCGACGTAGGCCTCGAACACCGCCTGGCTCAGGGGGGCCAGCACCACGCGGCCCGTGGCGAAGAAGGACATCGCGGCGGTGCCGAGCACGAGGAGGACCAGGGCCGCGATGAGGCGGACGGAGAGGCGGGCGCTCATGCCGGGGGCCACGATGGCGTGGTGGGCACCAAGTACCCGACGCCGCGGATGGTCTTGACGAGGCGGGGCTGGCGCGCCGGGTCGCCGAGCTTGCGGCGGATGTGGCTGATGTGCACGTCGACGGAGCGGTCGAAGGCGGCGAAGTCCTCGCCCCGGGCCAGCTCCATGAGCTGCTCCCGCTGCACCACGCGACCGGCGCGCTCGACGAGGACCCGCAGCAGCTCGAACTCGGTGGTGGTCATCGGGATCTCCTGGCCGTCGAGGGTGACGACCCTGCGCGCGGGGTCGACGGTGAGGGGGCCGGCATGCAGCGCCCCTCCGGGGTCGGGGGCCGCGCTGGCCCGTCGGAGCACCGCTTGGATGCGGGCGACGAGCTCCCGGGGATTGAAGGGCTTGGCGAGGTAGTCGTCGGCGCCGAGCTCGAGGCCGACGATGCGGTCGATGTCGTCGCCGCGGGCGGTCAGCATGATGACGGGCACCGCCGAGGTGGCCCGCAGGGTGCGGAGCACCTCGAGCCCGTCCATGCCGGGAAGCATCACGTCGAGCACCACGAGGTCGTGGCGACCGGCCTCGGCCGCCCGCAGGCCCTCGGGGCCGTCGGGCGCGGTGGCGGTCACGAAGCCTCGGGCGTCCAGGTACTCCTTCAACAGGTCCCGGATCCCGGGGTCATCGTCGATGACCAGGACGTTCGGCATCGGTCCTCCCGTGGGACATCTACTCCTCTCGGTCGCCCCGGCGCCCGCCGCGGCCTTCCTTGCCTTCGCAGTCGCCCCGGCGCTCGGCGTGCTCCGCGCGGCGTGCTGCCAGGGTCTCGACGAGCTCGGACCGCTGGGTGGCGCTCAGGCCCGCGTGGACCTCCAGGAGCAGATCGAGGTGGTCATGGGCGAGCTGGGGAGCGGGGCCGTCGCGTCCGTCGTCGAGCTCGGCGTGGAGAAGCTCCCGGTCGGGGGTCTCCAGCGCGAGCTGGGCCTCCAGGGCCTCCGCCCGTGCCTTGCGCTCGGCGTGGTGGGCCTCGCGATCGGCCTCGGACGGGCGCTCGGGGCGCTCGCGGCGAACGGGCCGCTCCGGACGCTCCCCCTCCATGGTCTCGAGGGCCTCGTCGAGCTGGGCCTGCTGGTCGGCGTCGAGGTCGAGGTCTTGCAGGCCGTGGAGCAGGGGGCCCATGGGGGGAGGCGGACCTCGGTGCCCGCCGGGACCGCCAGGGCCTCCGGCGAGGGCGAACATGGACAGGGACAGTCCAGCGAGGATGGAGAGGGCGGCGATTGCGGTGCGCATGTCGTTTCCTTTGTCTCGGGTGTGCTTGGAACGTAGGCATCCACCCTTGTCGAACGGCGTCCGTGCCCCGAAGGAGTCCTGCGGAGTGTGAAGAAGTGTGAGCGTCGGGCCGCGGACCTGGGCCTCGACGCCCGAATGCCCCCACGTCATGCTGGGCCATGCACATCGCCCCCTACTGGTCCCGCGCCCGCCTCGACCGCCAAGGAGAACCCTCGGCCCGGGGCCACGCGGTCGCTTTCGGCTGGTCCTTCACGAGCCAAGCCGACGCCGACGCCCACGCCCTCGAGCGGGCGGGTCGCGCCGCCGAGCGCCTTCGCATGCTCCGCGAACGCAGCTTCGAGGAGCTCGACAGCGCCAAGGGCTTGGCGGACTGGCTGGGCCTGACGTCCCCCGAGTTCCACGACCAGATCGACGAGGCGGGCACCTTCGCGGAGGACTACTACGGCACCTCCCGCCCGGTCCGGGAGCCCATCCTCGAGCACTATGGCGAGGCCGACGCTCCCTGGGCCCTGGTCACCCGCAACCGCTACGGGGCCCGGGTGCTGAACACCGCCGGGGCCATGTTCGTGGACCTCGACCTGCCTCCCCTGTCGGACGCGCGCTCCTTCTGGCAGCGGTGGGTCCTCCTCGAGCCAGTGGTCCAGCCCGACCCCGCTCCCATTCTGGCCCGCGCCCGAGAGATCGTGGCGTCCAACCCGGGCATGGGGATGCGCCTGTACCGAACCCGCGCGGGCTTCCGCGGTCTGGTGACCCACCGACCCTACGAGCCCGCGAGCGACGAGGCCGAGGCGGTCCTGGAAGCCTTCGGCACCGACCCGCTCTACGTCATGCTGTGCCGCGCTCAGCGCTGCTTCCGAGCGCGGCTGACCCCGAAGCCGTGGCGGATCGGGATGTCGGCTCCGCCGGTCAACTGGTTTCCCTACCAGGAGGACCCGAATCGAAAGCGGGTCCTGGAGGACTGGCTGCAGCGCTACGGGAGCCGGAGCAGAGGCCGGCCCGCATGCCACGAGGTCGAGCATCTGGGGCATCCCGAGGTGCACCCCGAGGTGGCCCCCATCCTCGACCTGCACGACCGGGAGGCGGTCGGCGCGGGCGAGCTCGCGTAGCCCTGTCGTGTGCCCGCGCTATGCGGGGGTTGGGAGGCCGACGTGGTGGGAAGTGTGCTCATGGGCATGGTCGGCCTGGCGATGGCCGGGGAGTGGTCCCAGCAGCCCATCGCGCCCAAGGCCCTGCCCGACGGCACCGCCTACACCCTCGGCACCCAGACGTGGCGCCTCGGGCTGGTCAAGCAGCAGGTGGGCGTGCTCGACAACGTCGACATCGGCACCCGAGCGCCGCTGTGGGTGCTGGGTCTGCCCAATGGCCACGCGAAGATCACCGCCATCCAGACCCAGCGGGTCGACGCCTCCATCGACGGGGAGGTGATCACCACCGGTCTCGACCGCTTCGGGGTTCCCGGCGGGCGGCTCACGCTGTACCCCGTCGGGTGGACCGCCAGCTGGATGATCTCGAACCGGTTCTCGCTCCACGGGGGCACGGGGTGGGCCATGGGCTCGGTGGAAGGGGAGCTGACCGCCGCTCAGCTCGCCGATGCGATCGGTTCCTCGAGCGGCGCCGATCTGGGCGATGTCTTCGTGGACTCCCTCGGGGACACGCGTCTGTACGGGGGCGCCAACGTCACCTTGTTCCAGACCCGGCTGCAAGCGGAGGTCCGACTGAACCGTCGCGACAGCATCGTGCTGCGCAGCACGAACTGGCTGTACGTGAACGCCCTGGTCGCCGCGACGGCCGGCAAGGAAATCGGGGAGAACGGCACCGAGGTCGATGCGGGGGCGTCGGCTCGGGTGCGGGTCCCGCTGACCGACTCCTTGCAGGCCCTCACCACACTGTCCTGGCAGTTTCAGTGGCGCCGGGCGAGCCTTCGGGTGGGGATCCCGCTGCCTTTCGACAACACCTTCGCGTGGCTGCAGGCCGTGGATGCCTACGTGTTGTTGGGGAAGAGCCGGAAGAAGGCGTCGCCCTCCCCGTAGGCGCCCTGCACGGTCCCTGCACACCCCCTGCGACGAAGCTGCCTGCGGTGCCCTCGGTTCCCGCGCGGACCGGAACCTAGGTTGACCTCATCTCCAGGAGGTCTCCATGCACGCAGCTCTCACCGACCCCGGCGCGGTCCCGGCGCCGCTTCCGTCTCCGGCGCCGAGTCCGCGGTCTCCAGTCACCGAATCGGCCGCCACGACGCCACCCATGGAGGCCCCGGAGCTCTCCCGGGTGCTGACGGGCATGGCCGGGGTGCTCGCCCTCGGTGCCGTCGCGGCCATCGGAGGCCATGGGGCCCTGATGCACGTCGCGCCGTCCGGTCTGTGGATCGGCGCGGGCTCCTTGGTCTTGACGGCCCCCGCACTCCTCGTGGCCCACCAGTTCATGGGGCTCGACGCGGCCCCCGAAGAGGTCGTGGCGGTGCTGGGCGAGACGGTGGCCCGAGGGGGTCGACTCGCCCTGGGCTTGGTGCCCTTCCAGGCGTTCTTCTCGGCGACCACGACCCGGGGGCCGGGGCTGTTCGCGCTGGCCCTCGCGGGCATCGGTCTGGCGGCGCTGGCCTTCGCTGGGCGCCATGTCTTGGACGCCGAGCGGCGCGCAACGACGAACCTGGCCCAGCGGGCGCGGGCCCACTCGTTGGTCTTCGGGTGGGGTGTGTTGACCTTGGTGGTCGGGGTTCGTCTGGCCTGGGCGGTGCTCTGATGTTTCTGGTCACCCTTGCCGCAGAAGTGCTGCGGAGCCCGGTCGCGCTCATCGACCGCATCGAGAAGGACGGAACCCTGGCCGAGGAGGCGCCTCGCCTGCTGGCCCTGCTGGTGCTCGGCGCCCTGGTGTTCGGAGGGGTGGCCGGGGGCTACCGTGGGGGCCTTCAGGTGCCCTTCGCTGCCGTGAAGCTGCCCATCCTGCTCCTGGTGCCGACGGTGCTGGTGCTGCCCGCAGTCCAGGGCCTGTGGGGTCTGTGCGACGTCGAGGTGTCCTACCGACGCCTCACCCTCGCCGCGCTGACGGGCGGCGCCCGCATGGCGCTGCTGGCTGCCGCGGCAGGCCCCGTGCTCTGGCTTGCCTTCGGGGTGCTCGGCTACCACAGCTCGGTGCTCTTCTTCGCCTTGCTTCTGGCCATCTGTGGCCTGCCGGGCCTGCTGGTCGTGGCCCGCACGGTGCCCTCGGGCGGACGGGCTCGCTTCGTGGCCCTGGCCGGTTCGCTGGCCTTGTTGGGGCTGTCGACCATGCAGACCGGCTGGATGCTGCGCCCCTTCCTCCTGCGGCCTCAGGCCGAGTCTGCAGTGTTCCTGCGCCCCGTGGAGGACGATGTCTTCAGCGCCCTGGGCCTCACGACCGCCAGCTCCCAGGGCTACTACCGGAGCACCGTCGATGCGATCGAACGGTCGAGCGATGTGGTCGTCCCCTACGAGCGCCAGGAGGCGGTGTCGCCCCGGGACGGGGAGTCACGCCGATGACCCCGGTGTTTGCCATGGCCACGACCCAGACCCTCACGGGGCTGCTCGTCTTGCTGTACCTGGCGGCGGGGGTGCTCACGGCCATGCGGCTCGAGCAGCGGCACCGCCCTCGGGGTGCGGTCGTCGGTGCGCTGGTGGCCTGGCCGCTGATGCTGCCGCTCCTCGCCGACGGGGTGCCCGTGACCGCGCGCGGCCCCATGTCGGACCGGATCGACGCCGCGCTGCGGTCGCTGGGTCAGACCCTGGCCGACCCTGCGGCACGGGACGTCGGGGCGGACGCGGACCTGTCGGGGCTCCGCCTGGCGCTCCATGCGGCCGATGCGCGTCTGGCCCTGGTGGACCGGGTCCTCGCGGACGCGCCGGAGGGCCCGGCCACCGGCGAAGTGCGGGCCGCTCGGGCTCGAGGGGAGAAGGCCATCGTCGGGGTCCTCGACGAAGTGCAGCAGCTGCGACTGCAGGTGGGCATGGCGGCCATCGCCGGGGGGTCGGAGCTGCTGTCGAGGCGGCTGGCCGAGCTGTCGGCGCGGGCCGGTGCCCTGGCGGAAGTTCGCGCCGGGTGACGTCCGGCGAGGATGGCGGCCGCTTTTGCCGAAATCGCACAATGGGCCGTTTTCGTGGCCTCCGGAAACCGGTGGTGTCTTTCGTGGCCTCGAGCCGGTTGCGTGTGGGCCCCTCCCCGGTGAGGTTCCTTGTTCATTGCAGGAGTTGGCATGAACAGGGGACGCAACGCATCGCAACGGGCCAGGGTTGCCCGGGCTCTTCGCATCATTCGGGCCGCGTCGAGTGGATCGCTCCGGCGTCCCGGATTCAGGGCGAAGGCTCGCGGATCGGTGTTCGGCAGCTCCGCAGCGGTCTCTTCGAGGTTGCTTCTGGGGCTAGGCGTCGGGGTTGCTTCGTTGGCTCTGCCGACCGCCGCCCACGCCACGACGGTCGTGTGGGACGCGGCGGGGGACTGCGACCCCTGCTCCGATCCCTTCGCCCTCACGGGTACCTTCGATGGCAACACCGTCACGGTGACCTTCGACCACGAGGGCTCCCTGCAAGTCTCCGTGCCCTCGGCCAACGGCGCCGCCGGCGACTTCGACTTCAACGCCAACAACGACCTGCTCACGGCGACCTTCACCGTCACGGACGGAGGCGGCGCCGCCCTTCCGGTGCGCATCAACACCTTGCGCCTGCACGACATCGACGACAGCGGCTCTACCTGGGACGACGCCTTCTCCGTCGACACCGGCTTCGACACCTGCGACGCGACATCGGGCACGGCCACGTGCGATGCGTCCAGCGCATCGGGCACGGCCGGCAGCGATCAGGCCATCCACACCTTCACGACCAGCTCCGCCCTGGTCGATACCTTCACCGTCACGTTCGACGACGCCGACCGCGCGCGAGCCGTGGGCTTCGACCTCGACCTCGACGTCGAGGTGTGCGGCGACGGTGTGCCCAGCCCCGGCGAGGAGTGCGACGACGGCGACCTCGTCAACGGCGACGGCTGCGACGACACGTGCACGGTGGAGTCGGGCTTCTACTGCTCGGAGCCCGGCGACTTCTCCGAGGGCGTCATCGACAACATCGCGGCCGGTGGCAACTGGGTGGTCGACAGCCCTTATGAGGCCCACGTCACCGACAACTCCGAAGGCACGGTGCTCGTCACCAAGTACGACGCCTTCTCCGGTCCCTTCTCGGTCAACATGTACTCGACCGACAGCGACGACGACTTCATCGGTCTGGCCCTTGGTATCGATGATGCCGAGTTCTCTTCGGCCAACCCCGACTTCATGCTGCTGTCCTGGAAGCAGGACACCCAGAACGCCTTCAGCACCACCGCGGACGAGGGCCTGGCCCTGTCCCGCGTGACGGGTGCCCTCACCACCACCGAGCTGTGGGGCCTCGAGGGCGACGTCAACGAGCTCGCCCGCGGCCTGGTCAGCGGCTCCACGGGCTGGGAGCGTCGCACCAACGGCGACCCCGACGAGTACCTGTTCGACGTGGAGTACAGCACCAACCGGCTGCTGGTGACCGTCACCAACGCCACGACCGGCGTGGCGAACGTGGAGTTCGACCTGACCCCCGCCGACGTGGGTCTGACCGAATTCCCCGCCGGAAAGGTGGCCTTCTACACCTTCAGCCAGCCCGACACCTACTTCGAGTGGATCGCCCCCATCGCCGACAGCAGCGTCTGTGGCTCCTCCTGTGGGGATGGCCTGCCTGCGAGCGACGAGGCCTGCGACGACGGCAACCTGATCGACGGCGATGGCTGCTCCATCCTCTGCGAGATCGACGGCGCTCCCGATCCGCTCCTCGTCACCGTGGACTTCCCCCAGAGCTTCACCACCGACCAGCCCGACATCACGGGCACCTACGACCCTGCGTTGTTGGACACCCTCGAGGTCACGGTCGACGGCGTCACCTACGATCTGACCGACCCCGAGCTGACCACCGATGGCTCCGGCAACTGGTCCCTCGACCTCGCGGTCGGCCCCCAGACCCTCGCCGACGGTGCCTACGACGTGTCGGTGACCCAGACGAGCGCTGCGGGCACCAGCACCTCGGACGGCACCACCAACGAGGTCACCATCGACGTGCTGCCCAACGGCACGCTGGTCACGGTGACCCCGGCCCAGAGCTTCACGACGGCCCAGCCGACCATCACGGGCACCTACGACCCGACCCAGCTCGACACCCTCGAGGTCACGGTCGACGGGTCGACCTACGACCTGACCGACGCGGCCCTCACCGTGGACGGCTCCGGCAACTGGTCGCTGAACCTGGCCACCGCCGGTCAGTCCCTGGCCGACGGCCTCTACGACGTCTCGGCCACCCAGACCGATGCCGAGGGCAACAGCGCCTCGGACGGCAGCACCAACGAGGTCACCATCGACGTGGCCCCCAACGCCACCCTCGTCACGGTGACCCCGGCCCAGAGCTTCGCGACGGCCCAGCCGACCATCACGGGCACCTACGACCCGACCCAGCTCGACACCCTCGAGGTCACGGTCGACGGGTCGACCTACGACCTGACCGACGCGGCCCTCACCGTGGACGGCTCCGGCAACTGGTCGCTGAACCTGGCCACCGCCGGTCAGTCCCTGGCCGACGGCCTCTACGACGTCTCGGCCACCCAGACCGACGCCGAGGGCAACAGCGCCTCGGACGCCAGCACCGACGAAGTCACCGTCGACGTGGCCCCCAGCGCGGCCCTCGTCACGGTCACCCTGGCCCAGAGCTTCACGACGGCCCAGCCGACCATCACGGGCACCTACGATCCGGCCCAGCTGGCCGGCCTCTCCGTGAGCGTCGATGGGTCCACCTACACCCTCGCCGATGCCGCCCTCACCGTGGATGGCTCCGGCAACTGGGCCCTGAACCTCGCCACGGCGGGCCAGTCCCTCGACGACGGCCTGTACGACGTCTCGGCGACACAGACCGACGCCGAGAGCAACTCGGTCAGCGACGGCACCACCAACGAGGTCACCATCGACGCCCCCGTCGACGACTTGCTCGTCACGGTCGACGCCGCGTCCTACAGCACCGACTCGCCGCTGATCACCGGCGGCTACGACCCCGACCAGCTCGGCGCCAACGGCCTCGAGGTCCTCATCGACGGCAGCCTGTACACCCTCGGTGTCGACGCAGCCCTCACGGTCGACGGCGCGGGCAGCTGGGCCCTCGACCTCTCGGTGGCCGGCCAGACCCTCGGCGACGGCACCTACGACGTGTCCGTCGAGCAGTTCGACGGCAGTGGCGACAGCGCCATCGATGGCACCATCGACGAGATCGACATCGACGTGCTCCCCGGGCGTCCCACGGTCGACAGCCTGCTCACCAGCAGCGACCAGCCCACCCTGACCGGCACCTACGACGACGGTCAGCTGGGCCCGGATCCGAGCGCCCTGCAGGTCACGGTCGACACGATCACCTACGACCTGTCCTCCCCGGAGCTGTCGATCGACGGTTCTGGCACCTGGGTTCTCGACCTCTCTGCCGGGGTGAACACCCTGGGCGAGGGCGTCTACGACGTCGAGGTCACCGCGACCGATGGCGAGGGCAACCCCGCGTCGGACAACACCTCCGCCGAGCTCGAGGTGGACCTCACCCCCGCCGTCGTGACCGTGGACCCGTTGGTCACCGCTGACGCGAGCCCGGGGATCACCGGCACCTACGAGGACGCCGACTACGGTGGCCTGCAGGTCACCGTCGACGGGGTCACCTACGTCGAGGGCGTCGACCCCGAGCTGACGGTCGACGGCTCCGGCAGCTGGGCTCTGGACCTCGTCGCCGCCGGTCAGGTGCTCCCCGAGGGCCCCAACGACGTCACGGCCCAGCAGACCGACGAAGCAGGCAACGTCGCCAGCGACCCCACCTCCGGGGAGGTCGTCGTCGACCTGACCGGTCCGGTGGAGCCCACGGTCACCTCCCTGGTCACCTCCGACGCCACCCCGACCATCCAGGGCACCTACGGCGGCAGCGATGTCGCGGAGCTCGAGGTCACCGTCGACGGCACGACCTACGTGCTCGGCGTCGACACCGAGCTGACGGTGAACGCGGGCGCAGGCACCTGGAGCCTCGACCTCGACGGCACCCCCGACCTGGCCGACGACACCTACGATGTGGCGGTGGTCAGCCGCGACGGCGTCGGCAACGAGACCAGCGACACCAGCGCCGACGAGGTGGTGGTCGACACCACGCTGCCGTTGGCCCCCACGGTCGACGCGCTGGTCACCTCCGACCCCGAGCCCACCCTCACGGGCACCTACGACCCGTCCGACTTCGGTGGCCTCTCCATCACCGTCGACGGCGTCACCTACCAGGACACCGACCCCGAGCTGGTCGTCGACGCAGGCGGCACCTGGGCCCTCGACCTCACCGGCAGCCCCCTGGCCGACGACACCTACGACGTGCTCGCCACCCAGCGGGACGGCGCCGGCCTCACGGTCGACGACGTCACCAGCGGCGAGCTGGTCATCGACACGGTGGCCCCGGCGGCCCCCACGGTCGACCCGCTGCTCACCTCCGATCCGAGCCCGGTCCTCACCGGCACGTACACCCCCGCCGATGCGCCGGTGGCCCTCATGGTCGTCGTCGACGGCGTGACCTACGTGCTCGGCGTCGATGCCGAGCTCACCGTGGACGCTGGCAACAGCAGCTGGGCCCTCGACCTCGCCGCGGCGGGTCAGGCCCTCCTCGACGGGGTCTACGACGTGGTCGCCACCCAGACCGACGGCGCCGGCAACAGCTCCGACGACGGGACCGCGGGCGAGCTGGAGATCGACACCCTCGCCCCCGACGTGCCCACGGTGGTCTCCCAGACCAGCCTCGACGGCCTCCCCTTCGTCCAGGGCACCTGGGACAGCGCCGACGCGGTCGACCTCGTGGTCACCGTCGATGGCGTCGACTACGAGCTCGGCCTCGACCCCGAGGTCCAGGTCAGTGCCGACAGCTGGACCCTCGACCTGTCCGCCCTCGGCATCCCGCTCTCCAGCGGTGTGTACGACGTGGAGGTCATCGCCAGCGACGCGGCCGGCAACGACGCCTTCGATCTGACCACCGATGAGCTGACGGTCTTCCTCGACCCCGATGGCGACGGCCTCACCGACGAAGAAGAGACGGTGCTCGGCACCGACCCGACCGACCCCGACACCGACGGAGACGGCCTCCTCGACGGCGAAGAGGTCGACGGCCTCGACGGCCTCCCGGCCAACGGCGACGAGACGGACCCCCTCGATGCCGACGGCGACGACGATGGCTTGTCCGACGGCGACGAGGTCTTCGGCCCCGACGGCTTCGCGGGCACCCCCGACGACACCGACCCCAACAACGCCGACTCCGACCTCGATGGCGTCGACGACGGCGTGGAGCGCGGCGTGGTCTACGGCGTGCCCGGCGGTACCTCCGACGGCGGCGTCCCCTTCGACGGCTCCGACCCCATCGGTCCTTTCGACGCCGACCCCACGACGACCACCGACCCGAACGACCCGGACACCGACGGCGACGGCCTCGACGACGGCGACGAGGACCTCGACGGCGATGGCGCCGCGGTCAACACCATCGGCGGCACCGGCACCCCAGGCTCGGGCGAGACCGATGCGACCCAGCAGGACACCGACGGCGACGGCCTCCTCGACGGCGACGAAGTGGTGGGAGCCGACGGCATCCCGGCCAATGGCGACGAGACCAGCCCGCTGGACTTCGACACCGACGACGGCGGGGCCAGCGATGGCGCCGAGGTCCTCACCGACGGCACCGACCCCCTCGTGCCCGCCGACGACCTGGTGGACACCGACGGGGACGGCCTCTCGGACTTCTCCGAGACCAACATCTACGGCACCGACCCGAACAACCCCGACACCGACGGCGACGGGCTCAACGATGGTGCGGAGGTCCAGACCTTCGGCACCGATCCCCTCGATCCCGACTCCGACAACGACGGTCTCTCCGACGGCGAAGAGATCGACGGCGCCGACGGCAACCCCGGCACGCCGGACGCCACCGACCCCCTCGACGACGACTCCGACGACGACGGTCTGACCGATGGCGACGAGGTCCTGACCACGGGCACCGACCCGAACGTGCCGGACAGCGACGGCGACGGCCTCACCGACGGCCAAGAGGTCGGCACCTGGGGCACGAACCCCCTCGACCCCGACACCGATGGCGACACCCTGACCGACGGCGAGGAGGCCCTCATCACGGGCACCGACCCGCTGGACGCCGACACCGACCGCGACGGCCTCGATGACGCCATCGAGGTGGCAGGTCCCACCGACCCCCTCGATGCCGACACCGACGACGATGCGCTCCTCGACGGCGAGGAAGTCGCGGGCGCCGACGGCGTGGCCGGGACGGGCGACGAGACCGATCCGGTCGACGCCGACACCGACGATGGTGGCGTGGACGATGGCATCGAGGTCCTGGTGGCTGGCACCGACCCCCTCGACCCCTCCGACGACTACCCGTCGGGCCCGGTCGACACCGATGGCGACGGCCTCACCGACGACGAAGAGGCGGTGATCGGCACCGATCCGCTCGACCCTGACACCGACGACGACGGCCTAGGCGACGGCGCCGAGGTGAACACCTACGGCACCGACCCCCTCGACGACGACACCGACGACGACGGCCTGCTCGATGGCGATGAGATCACCGGCCCCGACGGCAGCCCCTTCACCGGCGACGAGACCGACCCGAAGGACTTCGACACCGACAACGACGGCCTCGGCGACGGCGAAGAGCTCGACGGCGCGGACGGCCTGCCGGGCACCGGCGACGAGACGGACCCCAACGACGAAGACACCGACGACGGCGGCGTGGGCGACGGGGTCGAGGTGCTGCTGAACGGCACGGACCCGAACGACCCCTCCGATGATGTGCCGAACAACGACGACACCGACGGCGACGGCCTCACCGACGACGAAGAGGTCATCTTCGGCACCGACCCCCTCGACCCCGATACCGACGGGGACGGCCTGCAAGACGGCGAAGAGGTCAAGGTGATCGGCACCGACCCCCTCGATGTGGACACCGACGACGATGGCCTCGAAGACGGCGCGGAGGTCGACGGCCCGGACGGCACCCCCGGTACCGGCGACGAGACGGACCCCCTCGACGCGGACAGCGACGACGACGGCCTGTTCGACGGCGATGAGCTCGACGTGTACGGCACCGACCCCAACGACGAGGACACCGACGACGGCGGCACCCCCGATGGCGTCGAGGTCGACCGGGGCACCGACCCCCTCGACCCGTCCGACGACGACGGTCCCCGGGACTCCGACGGCGATGGCCTCACCGACGATCAAGAAGCAGCGATCGGCACGGATCCGAACGACCCCGACACCGATGACGACGGCGTCGATGACGGCGACGAGTTCCTGGTCTTCGACACCGATCCGCTGGACCCCGACTCCGACGACGACGGCCTCACCGACGGCGAGGAGCTCGACGGCCCCGACGGCATCCGCCTCAACGGCGACGAGACCGATCCGCTGGACCCCGACACCGACGGCGACGGCCTCGAGGATGGTGCGGAGCGGCTGCTCTACGGCACCGATCCCCAGGATCCGGACACCGACGCCGACGGCTTGTCCGACGGCGACGAGGTCAACGTGTGGAGCACCGACCCCACCGATCCCGACACCGACGGCGATGGCCTGGACGACGGTCGCGAGGCCCTCGACGTGGGCAGTGATCCCCTCCGCCCCGACTCGGACCTCGACGGCCTCACCGACCTCGAGGAGGTCCAGGGGGTCGACGGCACCGAGGGCACCGGCGACGAGACGAACCCCCTCGACGCGGACACCGACGACGGCGGCGTGGGCGACGGCGTCGAGGTCGACCGGGGCACCGACCCCCTCGACCCGGCCGACGACGACGACGGCACGCCCCCCGGCGACACCGACGGGGACGGCCTCGACGACGACGTGGAGGCCGTGCTCGGGACCGACCCGAACAACCCCGACACCGATGGCGACGGCCTGCAGGACGGCGAGGAAGTCCGAGACTTCGGCACCGACCCGCTGGACGACGACTCCGACGACGACGGCTTGCTCGATGGCCAGGAAGTGGAGGGCCCCGACGGCACCCGCGACACGGGCGACGAGACCGATCCGCTGGACCCCGACTCCGACGACGATGGCTTGAGCGACCTCGAGGAGCTCCTCGGCCCCGATGGCACGCCAGGCACCCTCGACGAGACGGACCCGAACAACCCCGACACCGACGGCGACGGCCTCGAGGACGGCGAAGAGCTGGTGGTGTACGGCAGCGACCCCCTCGACGCCGACTCCGACGACGACGGCCTGACCGACGGCGACGAGATCGACGAGTACAGCACCGACCCCAACGACGCCGACACCGACGACGGCGGCGTGCCGGATGGCGAAGAGGTCTTCCAGGGCACCGATCCGCTGGACCCCAGCGACGACCTCGACGGAGTCGACACCGACGGCGACGGCCTCTCCGACGCCCAGGAAGACCAGCTCGGCACCGACCCGAACGACCCCGACAGCGACCAGGATGGCCTGCTGGACGGCGAGGAAGTCGGCGGCCAGGACGGCATGCCCGGCAGCGGGGATGAGACGAACCCCCTCGTCCGAGACTCCGACGGCGATGGCCTCGACGACGGCTTCGAGGTCTTCGAGACCGGCTCGGATCCGAGCAACCCGGACACCGACGGCGACGGCCTCGAGGACGGCTTGGAGCAGGTGGTCGGCACCGACGTGCTCGCCGGCGACACCGACGGCGACGGCCTGCTGGACGGCGACGAGGTGGGATCCTTGGGCACCAGCCCGTTGCTGGACGACACCGATGGCGACGGCCTGCTGGACCGCGACGAGCTCGGCTTCACCGATCCGCTCGACAACGACAGCGACGACGATGGCCTCACCGACGGCGAGGAGGCCGCCCTCGGCACCCTCCCGACCGTGGCCGACAGCGACGGCGGTGGCGTGGGCGATGGCGAAGAGGTCGAAGCGGGCACCGACCCGATGGGCTTCAACGACGACACCCCCGACGCGGTCGACACCGACGGCGACGGACTCTCCGACACCCTCGAGGCCGCGTTGGGCACCGACCCGGCGGTGGCCGACACCGATGGGGATGGCCTGGACGACAGCGCCGAGGTCACGGGCGGCACCGACCCGCAGGCCTACGACACGGACGGCGACGGGCTCTCCGACGGGGAAGAGGACACCCTTGGCACCTCGCCGCTGGCCCCCGACACCGACGGGGACGGCCTGATCGACGGCGACGAGGAGGCCAGCGGCTCCGATCCGCTGCTGACCGACACCGACGGCGATGGGCTCGACGACGGCGTCGAGCGCGTGCACGGCACCGATCCGACGGTGGCGGACACCGACGGCGACGGCCTCGACGACGGCTCGGAGGTGCCCGGTGGCACCGACCCGATCGACGCCGACACCGACGGCGACGGCCTCTCCGACGGCGACGAGCTCGCCAACGGGACCGACCCGACCGACCGCGACAGCGACAACGGTGGCCTCGGCGATGGCGCCGAGATCCTGGCGGGCCTCGACCCCAACGACGGCGCCGACGACCCGCTGCCCCCGCCGGACGGCGACGGGGACGGCCTGAACGACGCGGAAGAGGCGGCCCTGGGCACCGACCCGGCGCTGGCGGACACCGACGGCGACGGCATCGACGACGGCGACGAGCTCTTCGACCGCGGCACCGACCCGGCGGACGACGACTCCGACGGCGACGGCCTCCTCGACGGCGACGAGCTGGCCGAGGGCACCGACCCGCTGCGGGCCGACACCGACGGCGACGGCCTCCTCGACGGCGACGAGGTGAACGGGTCCGGCCCGCTCTCCGACCCGACCGATCCCCTCGACTGGGACAGCGACGACGATGGCCTGTCCGACGGCCGTGAGGCGCTGGTGGACGGCACCGACCCCAACGACGCGGACAGCGACAGCGACTTGTTGTCCGACGGCGAGGAGGTGCTCACCCACGACACCGATCCCCTCGATCTCGACACGGATCAGGGCGGCATCCCCGACGGGAGCGAGGTCGCCAACGGCGCCGATCCTCTCGACGCCAGCGACGACGCCGACCAGCCGGACGACAGCGACAAGGACGGCCTGACCGACGCCGAGGAGATCAAGCTCGGCACCGATCCCTTCGACCCCGACACCGACGACGACGGCCGCACCGATGGGCAGGAAGTCCTCGAGGACGGGACCGACCCCCTCGACGCAGACTCCGACGACGACGGTCTCGAGGACGGCCGCGAGTTCGACGAGGGGTCCGACCCCCTCGATGAGGACTCCGATGACGACGGGCTGCTCGACGGCGAAGAGGTCGATGTGTATGGCACCAGCCCGATCGATGCCGACACCGACGATGGTGGCGTGCCCGATGGCGAGGAGGTCGAGCGCGGCTCGGATCCCCTCGATCCCTCCGACGATGATCCGATCATCACCGACACGGGCCCCACGGACACCGGCACGGCGATCACGCCACCGGAGATCACGGGCAAGTACGTGGGCGGCTGCTCCGACGGCTGCTCGTCGACCGGCGGCGCCCCCGGCCTCGCCTGGCTGGCCGCCGTCGGCCTCCTCGGCGTGGTGCGTCGCCGTCGCTGATGCTTTGGGCTCGGGCCGTCACGGCCCGGGTCCGCACTTTTCCTTCTTCAATCCGTGGACCCTCTGTCCGCGTTCGGGTCGAGCCCGCTCCCCGTGGAGTTTTCATGATTGCCCTTCTCGCGACCTTCGCTCTGGCCCAAGACGTCACCAACGCCGGTGAGGCTCCGGATCTGAACGCCCAGTACTTCCGCTCCACGGCGGACGGCATGGGCCTGCTGTGGACCGACCTGGCGCGCCGCGGCGTGCACAACCAGTTCGCCGGCCGCCTCATCGGTCACTACACGAGCGAGCCGCTGGTGTACCAGGTCGATGGGGGCGACAAGATCGTGCTCGTCGACTCGGTCACCCAGGCGGATCTCGTCGGTGCCTACGCGTACGACCGCTTGCGGATCGGGGCGGTGGTGCCCATCTACCTGCTCTCCCAGAGCCAAGGCAACGACGAGACCGGCCTCGGCGACGCCGCCCTCGACGCCCGGGTCACGATCCTCGACCCCCAGGACTCCGTGCCGCTGGGCTTCGGCATCCAGGGGCGCCTGGCGCTTCCCACGGCCACAGTGGATGCCCCCCTCGGCGACCCCGGCGTGGGGTGGGCGCTGTCGGCCGTGGCCGACGTCGACGTCACTCAGCGCCTGCTGTTCGCCTTCAACGCCGGCGTGAAGGGCGCGCCGAACACGCCCCTCGAGAACGTCACCCTCAACGACAGCTTCGACGGCCGCTTCGCCGCTCACTACCTGGTGGCTCCGCAGCAAGACATCGGCCTCGGGGCCGAGCTCGCCTCCCGCATCGGCTTCCCCGCCGACGGCGCCGGTGCCGGCACCGCTCTCGAATGGCTCCTGGGGGGCCACGGCCGCATCGGCGACAGCAACGCCACCCTTCGGGCCGGCTTCGGCACGGGCATCACCAGCGGCCTCGGTGTGCCGGACTGGCGCCTGGTGGTGGGCATCGGCTGGGAGCCGCCCTTCGAGCGGGACGCCGACGCGGACGGCATCGTCGACGACGACGACGCGTGTCCGACCGAGCCCGAAGACATGGATCTGTTCGAGGACGCCGACGGCTGCCCCGACCTCGACAACGACCAGGACGGCGTGCTCGACGTAGCGGACGTCTGCGTCCTCGAGCCGGAGGACCGGGACGGCTTCGAGGACGACGATGGCTGCCCCGACCCCGACAACGACCAAGACGGCATCCTCGACGTCCGCGACCTGTGCCCCCTCGAGGCCGAAGACGTCGACGACTACAAGGACGACGACGGCTGCCCCGACCTCGACCTGCCCACGGCGGTTCGCATCGTCGACCCCGACGGGAAGGTCATCCCGCTGGCACGGGCCACGGTGACGGGGGGCGAGTTCAGCCTCGACTTCAAGGGCGAGACCGAGGCAGGCCTCGTGGCCGGCTTCTACACCGTGAAGGCCGCGGCCAACGGCTTCGCCGCCAAGGAGTCCTCCTTCGAGGTCAAGGATTCGGACCAGGTCCTCGAGCTCGTGCTCGAGCGCGTGGCCACCAAGGTGGTCGTCACCCGCGACCGCATCGACCTGAAGGACAAGGTGTTCTTCGACACCGGCAAGGCGTCGATCCAGAAGCGCTCCTTCGAGTTGCTCGACAGCGCCGTCCAGATCTTGGTCGACTACCCGGAGATCCGGAAGCTCCGGATCGAGGGCCACACCGACAGCCGGGGTGGGGCCGAGCTCAACCAGACGTTGTCCCAGTCCCGGGCCGAGTCCGTGCGGGCGTACTTCATCGAGAAGGGCGTGGACGCGGCTCGCTTGTCGGCCGTCGGCTACGGCGAAGACCGGCCCATCGATCCGGCAAAGAACCAGGCCGCCTACACCAAGAACCGTCGGGTCGACTTCTTCGTCGAAGAGTGGAAGGACACCGAGTAGGCGCGAAGCGCAACCGGCTCAGGAGCCGTCGCTCGGGGGCTCGGGGCGTCGCAGGGGCAGGTGCATGCGCACTTCGAGTCCGCCGCCGGGTGCGCCATCGAGGCTGAGCCGCCCGCCCAGGGCCCGCATGTGGCGGTCGGCCAGCGCCAGGCCGACGCCGAGGCCGTCCTGGGTGCGGGTGTAGGACATGTCCACCTGCTGGAACGGCTCCAACACCCGGATGCGGTCTGCGTCGCTCAGTCCGTCTCCCTCGTCCCTCACGGCGATGCTGCAGCCTGCTGCGTGGTGGCTCACCTCGACCTGCACGGTGCCGCCGTCGGTGTGGGTGAGGGCGTTGTCCAGCAGATGCCGCAGCACGGTCTCGACGCGCTCGCGGTCGGTGTGCACGACCAGAGGCTTCGGTCCCTCGAGAAGGTGGACCTCCAGCTGGTGCGGATGCCGCGACGGGTCGTGGATGGTGTCGACGACCGCGGGCACCATCAAGGAGAGGTCCACCGGGTCTTGTCGGACGGCGTCTTGGGTGGGGTTCGCCAGGTTCGAGAGCGTGAGCACCTGCTCGATGAGGCCCGTGAGGTGGGCCGAGGCGGTCAGGATGCGGGCGAGACCGTCGCCGAGCGCGTCGCGATCGATGGCATCGTCGAGGAGTTCGTCCTGCAGCATCTCGCCATAGCCTTGGATGGCGTTGAGGGGCGTGCGGAACTCGTGGCTGACCACGGAGAGGAAGGTGGACTTGGCGCGGGATGCGGCCAGCGCCTCGTCCCGGGCCAACTGGAGCGAGCGATTGGCCTCCTCCAGCTCGGTGGTCCGCGCGGACACGGCTCGCTGCAGGTCGGTGGTGCGGGCATGGAGGAGCTCCGTCTCCAGGGCGCGTTGCTCGAGCTGGTGACGGACCTGATGCTCCTCCCGCTCGCGGAGCTGGTCCTGCCGGTAGCGCTCCCGCTGCAGGGCCAGGGTTCGCTGGGACCAGTGGTGGGCGAGGCGCCAATCCCCTTGGAGGGCATGGGCCGCTGCCAGCCCTTCGGCGCTGTCGTGGCGGAACTCGAGCGTCTCCAGGCCCGACGACCGCTCGTGGAGTTCCGTCCATACCTCGAGGGCCTCGGGCGCCTCCTGGGCCGCCAGCACCTGGGCGTGCACCCGCAGCATCTGCAGCTGGAGGTAGGCCCCGGGGATGTCCTGAGACCGAGCGGCGGCACAGGCGGCCAGGGCGTCTTCGGCTCGTCCGCAGCGCAGCAGGACCCTGGCGCGAATGGTGTGTAGCTGCGCCAGCCCGTAGGCTCCGCCGTCGGCGTCGGCGATCCCTTGGGCTCGCTCCAGGGCCCTGAGGGCGTCGTCGGGCCGATCGAGCTGGGACAACGCCTCGGCGAGGTTGCCGGCCTGCACGGCGGTCGCCCGCGCCTGGCCTTCCCCCTTGGGGAGGGCCAGCGCCCGCTCGAAGCACGGCACGGCCTCCGCGGGCCGACCTTCCAGCATCAAGACCTTGCCCACGTTGTTGTGGAAGGTGCTTCGGGCCTGGAGCGACTTGGCGTCCTCTCGGCCGGCCACGTGGGCCAGCCCGAGCTGGTAGCACTCCATCGCCTCGAGCCGCAGGCCCCGACGGCGGCATGCGAGCCCGCGGTACAGCTCCACCTGGGCCCGGATCAGTGGGTCGAGGGGCTCCTGCTCGGTGTGCAGACCTCGGGCAGCGTCGAGGTGGTCGGCGGCCGTGTCGTGGGCGCCCTGCTCCAGCTGGGCCACCGCCAAGATCGCGTGGGCGCTCGCCAGGCCATTTGCGTGGCCATGGGGCGCCAACACCTCCAGCGCCTTGCTCCCGAGGTCGTGGACCTGCTGGAGCTGGCCGCTCGCCATGGCCGCGTCCGCGCCGGCCAAGACGGCGTAGACCGTGTGGGGCTCGGGCCGGTGGGTCGTGAGGTAGCTGAGGTCATCCGGGGCCAGGAGGTGCCGAAGCTCGTCGAGGCGCGCCGGTTGCCGGCCCCGCTCGTCCCAACAGAGGGCGGCGACCTGCAGTGCGGCGTTCGAGAGGGGCATTCCCCCCTCATCGGCACACGTTGTCTGAGCACGGAGTCTCGGTTGCATGCTCAAGCGTAAGGGCCGCGTGCCGCGTTCGAGTTTCGGCGTGGCTACACCTCGTCGCTCGTGGCGCCCTGGGCGAAGTCGAGGAACGCCGCCGATGACGAGGCGTGGGCGGCTTCGGTGGGGGCGCGGTCCCTCCCTGGGTCAGGATCCGGACGGCCGCAGGCGGCAGGGAATCAGCATGGAATCCCTAGGCCAATCCTACCTGGAGCTCAGCGGTCGTCGCTGCCCGTCGGGCCGAGGAAGTGAAAGTGGTTGGGCCAGCCGAAGCTCAGGAACGACAGGGTGATCGATGGGGCCAGCGCGTGGACCTCGTGGAGCCACGACGCCGGGAGGAAGAGCGCGTCACCGGGCGCCAGCTCGACCTCCAGCGCGTCCTCCAACGGCCCCTGCAGGTACCAACCGTCGAGGGTGGCGGCGGCCTCTGGAGGAGGGGGTGGGGCCAGCCGCACCCGTTTTCGCCCCTGCACCTGGACCAACAGGACGTGGTGGGGATCGAAGTGGGCCCGGGTGTGGGTGCCCGCGGGACCGATCCACAGGGCGACGCCTCGAGGGGGCTCTGGGTCGACAAGGGGAGAGGGGAGGTCCCCCAGGTCGTTCCACAGCGCCTGCAGGCCAGGCTGGGCGAGCAGGCCGCTGCGGGAGACGGCGTAGCGGGCGTCGCTGGCGGGACCCTGTGCGAGCCGAAGGAGCTCCCCGAAGGCCATGGGCTCGTGGTGCCGCTCTACGTCCGCGGGCCGCTGGGCGGCCTGTCGTTCGACGTTCACCTGGACCTCGGCGCCGCCGAAGCGCTCCTGAAGCCACGGGAAGCTCCAGCGGTGCACGAGGGGGAGCGCTCGGCCCCAGCCCGGCAGGTGCAGTGGCCTCGACCGGACCCAGTGGTCGCGCCACAGCGTGCCCCGGTCGACGGAGGTGGCGGTGGGCAGGGTGTCCGGGGGCGGGTCGACCGTTCGGCGAAGCCGATCCAGGCCTTCGGCGCGGCGCGCGGTGGCCAGCCGCCGTCGCAGGCGCGCCATGCCGTCGCTGCGGTCGATCCGCTCGACCTGCTGTCGGGCCTGGGCCGCCGTGAGTCCGTGGTGCTCGAGTTGGCTCACGATGCGGTCGCGCCGGGCCGAGAACAAGAGCTCTTCGACCAGCCACAGCTCGGCGTCGAGGACGAGGCGTTCCTCGGTCACTCCAGCCCCGGGATCGACTTGGGTTCGACGTCGTCGCCACAGTGGCCGTGGCAGCACGGACCGCATGTGGGGGCACGCTGGATGAGGTCGAGGTCCGAGGGGATGGGCACCACGAGGGGGTCGAGGACCACCTCGGTGCCGTTCCGGAGCACCTGCATCGGGTGGAAGGCATCGAAGCGATCGATGTCGTAGAGGCCCGTGACCGACCGCTGTCCGATGGCGAGCAGCACATCGCCGGCCTTCAAGGGCAGGTCGGGGCCAGGGTCGGCGAGCACGACCGGGCCGTCGGGGGTCGCCGCGAGCAGGATGCGGTCGTGCCAGCGGGCGGTGGTGCCCCACTCGGCTCGAAGCGCTGCCACGGCGGGGGCCGTCAGCACGATGGACACAGGCCCCTCGCGGACATTGGCGAACGGGGGCGTGTCGCTGGTGAGGGCTCGCCGGGCCTGGTCGAGCTCCCACGACGAGGGTGTGGCGGCCGCCTGGCCGCGAAGGATGCGCACCACGAGGGCGAAGGCCACGACCGATGGCTCGGAGGTGTCCTCGTCGACCAGCACGTGCAGATCCCCCCCCTCGAAGCGAATGGTCCCGATGGGGGGAGCTTCTGCGGGCTCGGCGTCGAGGGGTGGGGCCGCGAAGGCGGGGGCGAGCACGGTGACCGGGATCAACAGGGGCGACATGGCGTCTCCGGGGGCCTGGTCAACGGGTCGCGGCAGCGGCGCTTACACCGTCAAGTGCGTGGGGCGTTGTTAGGAGCTTGACCCTGGAGGTGCCCCATGTCCAACGACCCCGTCCTGAACCCTGGCGTCGACGTCGAGGCCATGGACACCGAGGCCTGGCGGGCCGTGCTGCATCCGGTGGAGTTCGCCATCCTGCGGGAGGCCTCCACCGAGCGCCCGGGCACCGGTCGCTACCTCGACGAGGAGGGGGCGGGGGCCTATCACTGCGCAGGTTGTGGGCAGCGGCTGTACGACGGCGGTCACAAGTTCCACAGCGGCTGTGGCTGGCCGAGCTTCTTCCAGGAGATCGACGACGGCGCCCTCGAGATCATCACCGATCGGAGCCACGGCATGGTGCGGACCGAGATGCGCTGCAGCCGCTGCCATGGGCACCTCGGCCACATCTTCGACGACGCGCCCCACATGCCCACCGGCAAGCGCCACTGCGTCAACGGCTTCGCGTTGATCTTCGTGCCGGAAGGCGAAGAGGCGCAGAAGGTGTTGGCCATGCACCGTCAGGCCTCGAAGGAGACGAGGGGTCAGTAGCCGCTGTCGTCGGTCGGCCGTCCACTGCCGCCCGTCGGGAGCCCGGTGTCGGTGTCGGTGTCTGCATCGGTGTCGGTGTCGGTGTCTGCATCGGCGTCGGTATCGGCATCGGCATCCGCGTCGGTGTCTGCATCCGCGTCCGCGTCGGTGTCGGTGTCGAGGTCGGTGTAGCCTCCGGAGGTTCCGTAATCGACCTCGGAGCTACCCTTCACGACGAAGCACCCATTCTGGCCGAGGAGCCCGAGGCCCAGTGCCATGGCGGCCATGGTGCGGGCAGTGGCGGGGCCACGCGGGGTCGTGCAGTGGGGGCAGGTGGCATCGCCGTCGCGGAGGTGGCGACCGCACGAAGTGCAAGGGACGAGCAGGTAGACCTCCACCAACAAAACGAGGCCGCATGGGCAGCCTCGCTGTGGAGTAGCGCAGGGGCGGAGGACGCCCGGGGTCGGCTAGAAGCCGCTGTCGCCGTAGGAACCGCCGCTGTCGCCGTAGGAGGTGGTGGGGGTGCCACTGTCCCACGTCGTGGTGGTGGTGTCGGTGGTGGCGGAGCCCGAGTCGGTGGGCAGGGTGCTGCCGCCGCTGTCGCCGTACACGTCGACGTCGGTGTCGGTGTCGACATCCGTGTCGGTGTCGGTGTCGGTGTCGGTGTCGGTGTCGGTGTCCGCGTCGTCGTCGTCGTCGTCGCCGGTCGGGCCGTCGTCGTCGTCGTCGCCGGTCGGGCCGTCCGTGTCGGTGCTGGTGGTGTCCTTGTCGCTCTGGTCGACGTTGATCTCGCAGCCGGTGGCAATGGCGAGGCCGAGGGTCAGGATGGCGAGGCGGGTCAGGGTCATGGAAGTCCTCCGATGGGCGCACATTACGCGGTTGGAGGGGGGCCCGCCAGGCGATTTGGGTTTCGGGATGTGTCAGGACCGACCGACGCCCTCGCGCCGATGCGGCCAGGACGCCGCTGGGCCCCCCCATCGCTGTGGTGGGCGGGCCGCCGGGGGTGGGAGGACCGTGGGATCACTCCCCAGACTTGGCATCGCCGCGGGCAAAGATGCTGGCGACGTACTGCAGCACGTCGTTGGCGCTCACCTCGTCGTAGCCGAAGTTGTCGATGAGGCGCTGCTTCACGATGTCGATCTTGGCCTGGGTGTCGGCATCCATGGTGTCGGAGACGAGGCTGGTGAGCTTGATGCTGTCCTTGCTGTCTTCGAAGAGCTTGAGCTCCAGCGCCCGGTGGAGGCGCTCGTTCATCGAGTAGTCGAAGGTCTTGCCGTCCAGCGCGAGGCCGGCGATGTAGTTCATCAGCTCCCGGCGGAAGTCGTCCTTGCGCGCGTCGGGGATGTCGATCTTCTCCTCGACGCTGCGCATCAGGCGCTCGTTGGGCTCCTCGTACTCGCCGGTGAAGCTGTTCTTCACCTTCTCCTTGAGGACGTAGGCCTTGAGGTTGTCGATGTAGTTGCCGCAGATGCGCTTCATCGCCCCTTCGTCGGCCGCAATCGCCTTCTGCACCTCGTTCTTCACGATGTCGGTGTACTCCTCCTTCACCACCGTGAGCAGCTCGCGGTAGCGCTCCCGCTCTTCCTCGTTGGCGATGAGGCTGTGGTTCTTGAGGCCCCCCTCGAGCTCGTTGAGCAACATGAAGGGGTTGAGCACCTTCAGGTCGGGGTCGCGGACCAAGGCGTTGCTGATCTTGTCCTGCACGTAGCGAGGGCTGATGCCGATCATGCCCTCCCGCGTGGTGGACTTCCGGAGCTCCTTGACGTGGTCTTCGGTGAACCCACGCACGGCCTTGCCGTCGTACAGCCGGGACTTCTGCAGCACAGTGAGCTTGTGGTTGCTGGGCTCCTCGAGGCGCGTGAGCACGGCCCACAAGGCAGCGATCTCCAGGGTGTGGGGCGCGATGGCCGCGCTGACCTTCTTCCGGTTGAAGTCCTTCTGGTAGATCTTCACTTCTTGGCTGGGGCGCGTGATGTACGGCACGTCGATCTTGATGGTCCGGTCGCGGAGCGCCTCCATGTACTCGTTGTTCTGCAGGCGCCGGTACTCGGGCTCGTTGGTGTGGCCGAGGATGACCTCGTCGATGCTGGTCTGGGCGAACTTCTTCGGCTTGATGCGCTTCTCCTGCGACGCGCCGAGCAGGTCGTAGAGGAAGGCGACGTCGAGCTTGAGCATCTCGACGAACTCGATGATGCCTCGGTTGGCGACGCAGAACTCCCCATCGAAGTTGAAGGCTCGCGGGTCGGAGTCGGAGCCGTACTCGGCGATCTTGCGGTAGTTGATGTCGCCGGTGAGCTCGGTGCTGTCCTGGTTCTTCTCGTCCTTCGGCTGGAACGTGCCGATGCCGACGCGGTCCTTCTCCGAGAGCACCAGACGACGGACGCGGACGTGCTGCTGCAGCTCCATGAAGTCGCCGTGATGGCGCTTGAGCATGCTGCGGTAGTACCAGCGGCACACCGGGTTCAGGTCGCCTTCGAGCTTGACCTTGTACTGGGTCCGGTTGGTCTTGTTGAGCTCACTGATGACGACGTCGCGCGTGACGTTCGGCAGCAGCAGCAGGGGCTCGTCGTTCATGGGGGCTGGGTGCTCTTCGCCGTCGATGAGCCAGCTGTACGTGAACATCTTCCCGTCGTCGGTGCGGCTGTAGTGCTCGAGGCCTTTCTTGAGCAGGCGCGCGACGGTGGACTTGGCGGAGCCGACCGGGCCGTGGAGCAGGAGCACCCGCTTCTCGGGGCCGTAGCCGAGGGCGGCGGCCCGCAGCACGCGGACGAGCTTCATCAAGTGGATGTCGATGCCGAAGACCGCGTCCTTGCCGTCCTCGAAGGGGTCGTCGAAGAAGTGGTAGCGCCGAATGGTCTTCTTGTACTCGGTGTACTCGGTGTGTCCGTAGCTCTCGATGAGGTCGTACAGGCGCTGGTAGGCGTTGCGGACAACCCGGGGGTCGTCGCGGACCAGCTCCAAGTACTCGGCGAAGGTGCCCTCCCAGAGCAGTTCCTGGTAGTGCCCGATGTCCTGGTGGGCGGCGATGACGCCGAGCAAGCCGGTGGGGTCGTTGGCCATGGTGGGGGCTCCTTGGAGGGAGCGGCGCCCGCGGCGAGCGGTTCACTCACCCGGCACCGCAGACAGCCAGCGTCGGGCTGGCGTGTCGTGGTGAACTGGGAAGAGCGAGTCGGAGGTGGTCTGGGAGGGAGGTTGCCCCCCCACCCATCATGCACGTAACAACGCCCGTTCGCGCGGAGATGTTCCAAGTTGTCGTCGCGGAATCGGTCGGGTCTCGGCGCGCATGGGGGCGCCAGTGCCTACATCATCGTGGCGACGATACCGAGCAGGGCGACGAGGAAGAAGAGGAAGCCGGCGGCGAGCATCATCGCGATCAAGCCCACGGCGACGGCGATGATCAGCGTGTTGGAGCCCTTCTTCTCGGGCTGGGCGGGAAGGGGCGCCGAGAGGCGCTGCGGTGCCTCGTCGGCCTTGCCGCCGGGCTTCTGGAATGGCGGCGTGACGCCTTCCAGCACCGTGTCGACCTGGGCCTGAGAGATCAGGTCCTGCTTGATCGCCATGCCCACCGGAATGCTCGGAAAGGCGGGCGGCGCGACCGGACGGTTCGGGTTGGGGGGGTTGGGCAAGGATTCTCCCTGAAGTGCCCCGGCGTCGGTGGCAAATACGTCCATCGACGGATCGATGGTGGACGAAGGCTCGGTGACTATACGTGGTGCGGCGCGCTCGCTGGAAGCGGACTGGGGGGCGACCGGCCCTTCCGCGAGGGTCTGGCCGGTGAGGGACCCGGTGGCGTCCACGTTGTCGCGCCACGTGCGGTCCGAGCACCACAGCCGCAGCGACGTGCCAGAGAGGTCGTCGGCGATCTCGTCGCAGCGGCGTGCGACCTGTTTCGCCGTGGGCCGGCGGGACGGGTCGTGGTGGAGCATGTCGGCGAGGAACGCCCGAACTTCCGGAGGCTCGATCAGCGAGAGTCGGCGCTCTTTGAGGGCATCGAAGCGCTCGGGGGCCATGGCGAGGCCGGAGAGTGTGCGGAGGCGGGTCTCTTCGTAGAAGCCCTCGACCCCGAGGCCCTCGTACAGGCAGCAGCCCAAGGAGAACACGTCGGACGCCGGGTTCTGGTCTCGCTCGGTGAAGCGCTCGGGGGCCATGTAGGGGAGGCTCCCGACCATCATCTCGGAGGCCGTCTGGGCCTCACGGTCGCTGCCTGCGAACCAGGCGATGCCGAAGTCCAGCAGCTTGACCTGGCCATGGCGGCCGATGCGAATGTTGCTGGGCTTGACGTCGCGGTGGACCAGCTTGAGCGGGCCGTGGGGGCCCGGTGCGTTCACCGCGGCGTCGAGGGCGTCCGCCACCTGGGCGACCACCTGGAGCAGGGCGCGGGTCGAGATTCGGTCGCTCCCTTCGATGCATCGGTCGAGGTCGTCGCCTTCGACGAGCTCTGTGACGAGGGCGACCCGCCCCTCGAGCTCCAGGATGTCGAAGGCCCGCACGATGGCAGGGTGATCGAGGTGGCCGAGGGCGCGAGCCTCGTCGCGGAGCCGCTGCAGGGCGTCGTGGGCATCCTGGAGGTCGGCGCGAAGCACCTTCAGCGCGACGGCGGTCTCGAGCCCACCGGAGGAGCGCATGCTGGCCTCGTACACCTCACCGAAGCCGCCGGCGCCGAGGCATCGTCGGAGATGGAACTGTCGCTGGGGAGGGGTGGCCACGGGGAGGTCTAGCCGTCGGCGCCGCTGCGCGCAGCGCGCCGATCAGGGCCTCCCCGCGGGGACCCAGCGGCAACGCCCGTTTTTCGACCTGCAACGCTTGCGTGCTGGCGTATTGGTCCCCCCTCCCGGTACGCTGTGCCACGTGCCGGTCGACGTGCGACGGGCGGGCCCCAGGTGGCCTCGAGGATTGGGTGAGCCAGCAACCTCATAAATGTCCCAAGTGTGCTTCGGACCAGCTTCGCTGGATGACGCTGCGCCGTGAGCGCGTGCCGGTCGACGTCCTGCAGTGCCAGAGCTGCGGTGTCGCCGTGTCGGAAGAGGACTGGATGGCGCCCCTCACGCCATTGCTTCCTGGCCGCTGCATGAACTGCGGCGAGCGCCGCGACTTCGACAACTGCGTGAACTGTGGCCTCACCCATCACGAAGACGTGCAGGTCCACGACGAGATGCGGTTCATGGTCGACCCGAAGGTCACCCACCTCGATGCGGCCCGCCACGCGTCCCGGGTGGGCCGACGGCTGCTCGCGCTGAAGCTGGCGACCGCTGCCGCGGTGCTCAACGAGCGGGGGCAGGGCGACGTCGCGAGGGCCCTGCGGATCTGGCTGCTCTCCGCCATCGGCGAGCCGCAGGCCGCGCTGGAGGACTCCACTGCATGGGTCGAGACGACCCAAGATCCGTCCGCAATGGCGTGGGCCAGCCACGGCCAGCAGCTGGAGAACGGCGCCTACCCGGGCGGTGCCGCCGACTCCTACGAGAAGGCCCTGAAGAAGAATGGCAAACAGCACGCCATCCGTGCCCGCCGCGCCGGTCTGCTCCACCAGCTGGGCCGAGGTGGCCAGGCGGCCAACGAAGTGGCCAGGGTGTTCGTGGCCGAAGACGTCGACGACACCTCCTTGGCCCTGGCCATCACCGTCGCCGAAGACCTGTGCAACCAGTACGAGAGCCAGTACCGCGACGACGAGATCGAGCGCATGCTGGAGTACGCCGCCGCGTACACCGAGCGCTCGGCCACGCTCCTGGCCCACCGTGCGCGCGTGGCGGCTCAGCAAGGCGACTCTGGCAGCGCCAAGCGAGACTTGAAGATGGCCCGTCGACTCGACCCCGAGCTCGAGATCTATGAGCGGGTCGAGCGAGCGATGAAGCCGGTGCGGTCGTCGTGGTGGCGGTGGTAGCCAAGCGTCTGGGAGCAGGCCTGTGGGTCTGTTTGCTGGGCCTGGGGTCCGGCTGCGGTGGCGACAAGGACGTCGACGGGCCGAGTGCCGACGCCGACACCGACGCCGACAGCGACACCGACACCGACGCTGACACCGACGTGGACACCGACAGCGACACGGACACGGGGGACTCGGCGACGTCGCCCGTGGTCCTTTTGGACGCCCCCGAGCTCTCGATGGCGGTCCTCGCGCCCCTCACGGCACGGCTGACGTTGAGCACGAATGTGCCCACGACCTTGTCGGCGCACCTCGACGACGGGGAGCGCACGTGGACCCTGACCTGGGACGAGCCGGTCACCGAGCACGAGGTGCCGCTGGTTGGCGCCAGAGCGTCCCGCACGGTGCAAGTCGAGCTCGAGCTATCCGCCGGCAGCGGCTCGCCCCTCGTGGTGGCTGCCGGGGACTACGCCACGCCAGCGTTGCCCACCGGCCTCGACCTCATCGGGGCCACCGTCAGTGATCCGGCTCGAATGGAGCCTGGCTACACCCTGATGGAAGCCATGGGGTGGCTGGTGCTGATCGACGATGGGGCCGAGGTGGTGTGGTGCGCCGAATCGCGCGGCTCCGTGCACGAGCTGCTCCCGTCGGGGGTGGGCGGCGAGGGGACGTACCGCTACCTGTCGAACCGCACCCACATTCGCGAGATCGACCCGTTCGGTGAGGTGGTCACCGGCTGGCACAGCTCTGAGGTCGACGACCCCCTCCTGCTGCCCCTCGACGTGCCCGCCATGCATCACGATGTGCAGGCGCTTCCCGACGGCTCCCTGGTCACCCTGTCCGTGGAGCGGCAGCAGCTGGCCTACCCTACGTCCGAGTCGCAGCCCACGTCGCCGTGGGCGCCCGCTTGGGTCGCAGGCGACGTGTTGGTGCACTTCGACCGCTCCGGTGCGGTGCTCGACAGCTGGTCGCTCCTCGACCGGCTGGAGCCCACGCGCATCACCTACGACTCGGTGGTCGGGAACTACTGGGAGGACTTCCCGCCCTGGCGGGGAGACGACGTCAAGGACTGGGCCCACGGCAACTCCGTGCACTACGACGCCGCGACCGACCGCTTCTTGGTGGGCCTGCGTCATCAGGACGCGGTGGTCGCCCTGGACCGCGTCACGGGCGACGTCGCCTGGGTCCTCGCGCCGCCGGCCAACTGGAACGCCCCGTACACCGACCTGCTGCTGGCCCCCCACGCCGACGTGGCGGTGCTGCCGTACCACATGCACGGCGCCAAGTTCACGGCCTCCGACCAGGTGATCGTGTTCGACAACGGCAACCGGAGGGCCTCGGCCTACGAGCCCATCACACCTCCCGACGAGGTGTTCAGCCGCGTGGTCGAGTACGCCATCGACGAAGGGGCGCGCACCTTTCGCCCCGTGTGGTCCTACGGGCTCGAGGAAGAGCTGTTCTCTGGCTCCCTCGGCGACGCCGACGTGCTGCCCACCACCGACAACGTGTTGATCACCTGGGGAAACATCAAGAACGAGGCCCGGGGCTCGGCCCGCATCCAAGAGGTCACGCGCTCCGGGGAGACGGTCTTCGACGTCTGGATGCCTGCGGGCACGCTGTTCCGAACCCAGCGGGTGCCGGGCCTGCTCCCGTGACGGACGGGCCTCCCGTCGACGACCGCGACGGACTGCAGCACCTTCCTGCCGCGGTGATCGAGAAGGCGGCGGGTCCGGGCCGCATCCGGGGCATCGCCCTCGACGCCTGGGCCGATGCGCGACGTGCCCCGCGAAGCGCCGGCCGGGTGCTCCGAGAGGGCATCCGGCAGGCTCGGGCGCTCCATTCTCGGGAGCGGCGCCTGGTGCGAGAGGCCCTGTACGGCATGGTGCGAGGCCACGTCCGGTGGTCCTTCCTCCTCGACACCGACGAGCCGACGGTGCTGTGGGTCGCCCAGCTCGTCGGGCATGGGCTGCCGCTGGAGCAGGCCCGTGCGCTCGCGCCTGCTCCGTACGAGCGCCTCTTCGATGGGGGCAAGCTCGACGGCCTGGATCCGGAGGCCCGGTTGGCGGTTTGGCACGGCGTGCCGGCGTCGGTGGTGCAGGCCGTGGTCGCAGCGTGGGGGCTCGACGAGGCACGCGCATTCTTCGAGGCCTCCGATGCCCGCGCCCCGGTCACGCTGCGGGCGAACCTGGCCGTGGTCCGGGACCGCGACGAGCTGGCCCGCCGGCTCGAACAGGAGGGGGTCGAGACGGTCCCGGGCACGCTCACATCTACGTCGTTGCACGTGGTGGGCCGAGCCAACCTCCAGGCGAGCAAGGCCTTTCGGGACGGCGCCTTCGAGGTGCAGGACGAGGGAAGCCAGCGCATGGCCGAGCACGTGCCGGTGGTGGACCGGGTGTGGGACGTCTGCGCCGGCGCGGGGGGCAAGGCGCTCGCCCTTGCGGCTCGGGGGATGGAGGTGCTCGGCACCGACGTCCGGAGGGGCGCTCTGTCCGAGGCGCGGCGGCGGGCCCAGCGGGCCCGTGTGCGCCTGAGGACGCAGCAGCTCAGCCCGCTGGGGGAGGTCCCCGACGCCGTGGCGGCCTTCGCTCCCAACGCCGTGCTCGTGGATGCTCCCTGCTCGGGCACGGGGGTGTTGCGGCGTCACCCCGAGCACCGGTGGCTCCTCGACCCGGACGCGCTGCAAGAGCTCACCCAACTGCAGGGAGCGATCCTCGATCGGGCGTCCGGGCACGTGCCGGTGGGAGGCACCCTGGTGTACGGCACGTGCAGCGTGTTGCGGGAAGAGAACGAGGGGGCTGTGGACGCCTTCTTGGCCCGTCACCACGACTTCCAACGGGTCGGGGAGCCGATGATCGTCGTGCCCCACCGCCACGGCACCGATGGATTCTTCGCCCAGAGCCTCTCGCGCAGCCATCCGCTGCAGTCGACGACCGGGTCGTCGCAGCGGTAAAACCTCGTTCTGCGCGACGTGCGCCAACTTTCGTGGAGGGCCCTGTGGCCAACGAAGAAGAAAAGAGCAGCTTCGCCGAGCTCGCGATGATCAGCATCTGTGCCCTGCCGGTGCTCGGTGCCATGGTCAGCGCCCCCATCGTGGGCACGACCCTCGCCAGCTTGGCGATCTTCGACTCCCTCAAGGTCCTCGTCACGGGAACCTGATGGGCTCTCTGCGCGTCCGAGCGCAGGTCAGAACAGCGTGGGCTGAACCCGAACCATGACCTCGAACGCGGGCTCTGCCGACCGCGCGGGGTGGAGGTTCGCGCCGCCACGCACCTCGACCCCCAGCGGTCCCACGATGTCGCGGCCGATCAGCCCGCGAACGCTCGTGCGGCTCGGGATGGTCACCGCACCCAGCGCGCCTGCGTGGAAGCCCACGAAGGAGGCCCCCGCGGCGGCACCGAACTGGGTGAAGGCGCCGGTACGGCGCACTTCGTCGCCGGAGAGGTAGAGGAGCTGGCCGCCCAGCAGCGGGGCCCACGAGGCTTGGGCGCGGAGCCAGCCGGGCCCGATCCGGAGGACCGCGCCCGCTTCGAGCGGGATGGAGAGCTTGGTGGCCGCCTCCACTTCGCCGTTGGCCTCGATTTCGTCGCCGGCGGCGACGCCGAAGCCCGTGGACGCCCACAGGTCGAATCCGACGAGCTCTCCCTCGCGGGGAGGCTTCGGGGTGGCGACGACGGCCTCGCTCCGCTCGAGGTCGACGACCGCTCCCTGACCGACGACGATGACGACGTCGCGGCGCTCCTCCACGGTGTTGCCGGCGCCGATCTGGACCAGGTGGGTGCCGGGCACGAGAGGCACCGGCAAGGCGCGGACTTTGCCATCGATCCGCACGGTGGCGTTTCCGGCGTTCGTGAGGTCGAGCTTGCTTCGGGGGCGTGCCTTCGCTCGCTCGGCGTCGTAGATCGCCTTCAGGGGTCCGCCGAGGGCGTCGAGCCACAGGTCGGGGGCGATGGACTGGGCCATGGCGAAGGCGTCGCGGGTGCTGGCCTCGTCGCCCGAGAGCTGGTGTTGCGCGCCGCGAAGGAGCCACCAGGTGGCGAGGGCGTCCGGATCGGTCCACGCGCAGGCGAAGCTGTCGTCGACTTGGTCGAGATCGGCGGCGAGCTGGGTCTCGTCGAGCAGGATGAGCTGCTCGACGGCGTCGTTGAGGGCGGACGCTGCGTCCGGACAGTCTTGGGCAAAGGCAGCGGCGAGCAGGAAGGCGAGCAAGGAGGTCCTAGGGGAGAGTGTGCCACCTTACCAATCGACCGCTGGTCGCGGCCAGCTCGCCGTGCCCGTCTACAGCTTGCGCGTGGAGATGGCCCAGCGCTCCCCGGTCCAGATGAAGGTGTTCGGCTCGCCCTCGCCGACCGTCATGCTGCGGCGCACCGCTCCAGAAGGGAGGTTCAGCTGCAGCTCGTGCACGCCAGGGGTGAGCATCAGCGAGCGAATGGGGGTGGTCCCCACCACCTTCCCGTCGACCATGATCTCCGCCCCGAGGGGGTTGGAGTTGACCATGACCTTCGTGGGGACGGCTTCGGGCTCGGGCTTCGGCTGCGGGCGCGGCGTGGTGGTGGGGACCGGCTGGGGCTTCACCTCCGGGACCGGCTGAGGTTGGGGCTCGGGCTCGGGCTCGGGTTCGGGCTCGGGGGCCGGGGCAGGGACGGGGGGGGGGGCGGGGGCCGCCACGGGGACTGGCAGGGGCGCCGCGGGGCGGGGCTCGGGCGTGGGGGGGCGCTCTGCGTAGTACACGCCCAGTCCGAGGATGCTGACGCCGGCGAACAGGATCACGACGATGGCGACGACCCCGGCCACGTTGATGCCCAGCGCAGCCGCGATCAGCATGAAGCGGCTCCGGGACTGAGTCGCGGTCACCTCGTCGGTCTGAATCTGGAACGTAGAGGACAGGGTCTTGCCCACCATCTCGTCTTTGCCCAGCTCTTGAAGCGGCGTGACCACGGCGGGGGCCCAGTTCCGCAGGGTGGGGCCGTCGAGCTCGCGGCGCAGGGACTGGCAGGCGTCCTCGACGCCCCGGGCGGTGGGTCGCTCGTCGGGGTCGTCGTCGGTCATGCGCATGACGAGCTGCAGGCCCCGATGGCGGTCGGGGTCGGTGGAGCCGGTGGACTCCAGGGCCTTCTTCACCTTGGCCGGGTCGGCCTTCTGGGCGGTGAGGAGCCGGTGGAGCACCATGCCGAGGGAGTAGACGTCGCCTGCGGTGGTGTCGATCCCCATCAGCCGCTCGGGCGCGATGTAGCCGTAGGTGCCCGCGATCGAACGCGTGGTCTCGGCCTCTCGTGCCCCGAAGCGGGCCCGTGCCGTGCCGAAGTCGAGGATCTTGACGTGGCCCTGGGGGGTGACCTGCAGGTTGTCCGGCTTGAGATCCCGGTGCACCAGCTCCAGGGGGCCGCCCTCGGGCCCCACCGCGGTGAAGGCGTGGTCGAGGGCCCGCGCCACCTCCTGCACGATCTCCAGGGCGATGGAGACGGGCAGGGGTCCCTCCGCCTTGATCAGGCGGCTGGCGCTCACGCCGTCGACGCACTCCATGATGATGGCCCAGCGGCCGTTGAGCTGGGCCGGCGGGTCCACGCTGACCATGGCTCGGTCTCGCAGCAGCCCGAGGATGCGGGACTCGTCACGGAAGCGGTTGAGGATGTCTTCGTTGGGCTCCTTGTCCGTGAGGAGCTTGATCGCGACGTCCTTCGAGAAGCCCGCCGCCCCTTCCAACCGGGCGCGGTACACCTTTCCGAAGCCACCCTTGCCAAGGACGCCTAGGATCCGGTAGCTGCGGGTCTCGATGGAGGTGGGCTGCACCGGCGTAGCCTACCGCAGGCGCTTTCAGGACGGGTTGACCTGTTCCGGGAGCAGGTGGAGCAGGTCGCCCACGGCGGCGCTCCCTTCGATCGGGTGCCGCATCGGACCCGAGGAGATCACCTTGTAGCGGTTGCGCCGACCTTCCCGGGTGACCTCCAGATAGCCTGCCTCAGCCAAGTCGTGCACAATGCGATGCACCGCCCGCTCGGTGATGCCGACGAGCTGGGCGAGGTCGCGTAGACGCAACGTGGGATCCCGCGCGAGGCAGAGCCACACGTGGGCGTGGTTGGTCAGGAAGGTCCATTTGCTCATGCTTCCTCATAGTGCAGGAGGTCCCAAAGGTCACCCTCGAATTCTCGCGTTCTGAGTCCGCGGAGGGGATACTTGTCGAGATTTGCAACACATGAATAGCAATTCATGCGAAAGAGAACTAGGTGGTGCGTCATGACCCACTCCGACGAGCTCCCTGCACTGCTTCGACTCCTGGCGTCCAAGCTGGTCCCTGACACCGACGACGCATCGGTGGACGAGGCGCTGTCGTCCCTGTCCCCGGGGGGCGACGCGGCCTCCCGCTTCGAGCAGGCGCTGGGCTGGATCGGCATTCGGGTGCGCTGGGTCGCATGCGAGGGGGTCGATCTGGTGGCCATCGCTCGGCCCGACCTGCCGCTGGTGGGCATCGACCCCGAGCACGGAAGCTGGTGGATCGTCGACCACGCGTCCATGGGCAAGGTGCGGACCACGTCGGCGGTGGGCGGCGAGGCGCACTGGGTCGCGCCCGACAAGCTGCCGACCGCTGGGCCGGTCCGGTGGGCACGGGTCGAGCCGCTGCTGCCCGCCAGCCCGTGGGCGTCCAAGCCGGGCACCACCCTGCGCCCCATCGAGCGCGTGTGGGGGCTGCTGAAGTCCGAGCGGAACGACGTCGTCGTGGTCCTGGTCTATGCGGTGCTCGCGGGCATTCTCTCCCTCGCGACGCCCCTGACCATTCAGGTGTTGATCAACCAGCTGGCCTTCGGCGTGGTGCTGCAGCCCATTCTGTTCCTCGGCCTCGCCCTGCTGACCTGCCTCACCCTCGCGGCCGGGCTGCAGATCGCGAAGCGCTTCGTGGTGGAAGTGATCCAGCGGCGGGTGTTCGTGCGGGCGGTGTCGGATCTGGCAGCCCGGTTCACCAGGGTCCGCATCGAACAGCTCGACGGGCAGTATGCGCCCGAGCTCGCCAACCGCTTCTTCGACGTGCTCACGCTCCAGAAGGCCACCTCGGCCATGCTCCTCGACGGCAGCACGGCGGTGCTCCAGGCCATGGTCGGCTTCTCGCTGCTGGCGCTGTACCACCCGTTGTTGCTGCTGTTTGCTGTGTTCGCCATCCTCCTCGTCACCGTGGTGCTGCTGCCGCTGGGGTGGGGTGCCGAGCGCACCGCCATCCACGAGTCCAAGGCGAAGTACGCGGTGGCGGGCTGGCTGGAGGAGATCGCGCGGCACCCGCTGCTGTTCAAGCTCAGTGGAGCGCAGCTGGGGGAGCGTCGCGCGGACCTGCTCACCCGGAAGTACCTCGACGCCCGGCGGGACCACTTCAACGTGTTCTTCCGCCAGTACTCGGGCATGCAGATCATCAACGTGGTGCTGCAAGTGGTGCTGATGGTGAGCTGTGGCTGGCTGGTGCTGGAGGGACAGCTCACCCTCGGGCAGCTCGTCGCCGCCGAGTTCATCGTGGCCTCTGCGATCACCGGGGTGTCGAAGTTCACCGACAAGCTGGAGACGGTCTACGACCTGCTCGCAGGCATCGACAAGCTGGGGTCCCTCCTGGATCTGGAGGCCGAGCGCTCTGGGGGGCGCCACCGCGGTGCCCGGGTCGACGGCGCGTCGGTCGGGCTGCAGGAGGTGTCCTACGAGGGGCAGGGCGGGCGCCTGGCGCCCATCGAGCTCGCGCTCGGCGCGGGCGAGTCCCTGCGTGTCTTCGGCCCCGCCGGGTCCGGCAAGTCCACCCTCGCGGAGATCCTGCTGGGCCTGCGTCCCCCCACGAACGGGGTCGTGTTGCGGGATGGCATGCCCATCGATGCGCTCGCCCCCGAGGAGGTCTTCGGGGAGGCGGTGCTGCTGCGGGGAGGAGAGGTCGTGCAGGGCCGCGTCGAGGAGAACCTCCTGCTCGGGCGGGAGTCCGGGCCCGAGGTGCTGTGGGCGGCGCTGGAAGAGGTGGGCATCGCCGACGCCGTGCGCCGACTCCCCGAAGGGCTTCAGACCGAGCTGGGAGACAAAGGGCAGCCGCTGTCGGACTCCCAGGTCCTCGACTTGCAGGTGGCACGCGCGCTGCTGGAGGCACCTCGTCTCGTGGTGGTCGATGGCCTGTTCGACGGGCTCGAGCCGTCCCACCGAGGGCGCCTGTTCGAAGCCCTGCTGCGTCGACCCAGCACCTTGGTCGTGTTCACCGAGGACCGCACGGTGGCCGGGGAGTGCGACCGCACCGTGACGCTCGGAGGTGTCTCTTGAGTCCCCCCACGCGCCCCATCGTTCGGTACCAAGCGCTCCACCCCGATCGCCTCGAGGGCGATCCGGCGATGGCGCTGCTTCAGCCCCCGTCGAGTCTGCGCAGGTTGGCCTGGGGCGTCGGCATCGCCGCCCCGCTGTTCGCGCTCCTGTTGCTGCTGCTTCCGTGGCAGCAGGCGGCCCAGGGGCAGGGCCGAGTCATCGCGTTCTCCCCGATGGAGCGGGAGCAGCAGGTGGAGGCCCCGGTCAAGGGCATCATCGAGCAGTTCTTCGTGATGGAGGGTCAGTATGTGGAGGCGGGCGACCCCCTGGTGGAGCTTCGCGACCCCGATCCAGAGCTGATGGCTCGCTTGAACCGACAGCGAGATGCCACCCAGGACTCGTACAACGCCGTCGAGGCACAGATTCGTTCCTATGACGCCAAGCTGAACGCCGAGAAGGCTGGCCGTGAGCTTGTGATCGCCGAGTATGGAGCCAAGATTGGTTCCCTGATGCGGAAGCGGACCGGGGAGCAGAGCGTGCTCGACACCGAGCAGCGGAACCTCGACCGCCTGGGGACCTTGGCCCAGGAGGGCATCGCCTCCTCTCGAGAGCTGGAGGTCGGCGGCATGAAGTTCGACAAGGCCCGGGCGTCGGTGCTCGCGCTCGATCGGGAGATCGCGTCGGTGCGTCAGGCGCAGAGCAAGGCGGCGGCGGATGCCGATGCCAAGATCGCCAGCGTGCAGGCGGACCTGGAGAACGCCAAGAGCAAGCTGGCGTCCGCCCAGGGCAAGGTCCTCGACCAGGACGTGAAGGTGAGCCGACAGGCCCGCCAGATGGTGCGGGCCCCCCGTGCCGGCACGGTGCTGCGGCTCTACGGAGGCCCGGGCGCGGGCAACATCAAGGCGGGCGACACCCTCGTCTCCCTGGTGCCCGCCACTCAGCAGCGGGCCGTGGAGCTCTTCATCGACGGCAACGACATGCCGCTGATGGAGGCCGGCGACCCCGTGCGCCTCGTGTTCGAGGGTTGGCCGGCGCTGCAGTTCGTGGGCCTGCGGGGCGCGGCCAGCACCGGCACCTTCGGGGGCCATGTGGCCTTCGTCGACGCCACCGACGACGGCAAGGGCAAGTTCCGCATCGTGGTGCTCCCCGACGAGGACGACGACACCTGGCCCGAGGCCCGCTTCTTGCGCCAGGGCGTGCGGGCCAAGGGCTGGGTGCTCCTCGGCCAGGTCTCCCTCGGCTACGAGCTGTGGCGGCAGATCAACGGCTTCCCGCCGCTGCCGAGCATCGACAAGGGCAACAAGCCCAACCTGCCCAGCGGCAAGAAGCCCAAGGCGCCCTCCGGTCTGGGGCAGCCATGACCCTGGCCCTCGGGCTGCTCCTCGCCGCGGCGTGGGGGGGGGAGCTCACCCTGGATGACGTGCTGGCGGTCACCGACGACCGCGTGCCGGTGCTCTCGGAGGCGCTCTTCAAGCAGCGTGCGGCCGAGGGGAAGGCGATGGCGTCCCGCGGGGCCTTCGATCCCAAGCTCGTGGGCAAGGGCAAGGCCACCTCCGACGACCCCTACGACCGAGCGCTGCTGGAGGGCTACCTGTCGGCCCGGACGCCGGTCGGGGCGGAGCTCGAGGGGGGGTGGCGGTATGGCGGTGGGGGGTTTCCTTCGTACGACGGGGCCTACACCGGGACGCAAGGAGAGCTGTTCGTGGGGGCCGAGGTCGACGTGCTCGATGGGCTGCTGTATGGCGAAGAGCGGGTCGTGCGGGACGTCGCGGACGCGATGCTGCTGGCGGCCACCGCCGACCTCGATCTCAAGCGCATCCAGGCGCGGCGCAAGGCGACCGAGGCCTACTGGAAGTGGGTGGCCGCGGGTCGCGCGTTGGCGGTCGAGGAGAGCATCCTTCAGCTCGCCGAGCAGCGTGCCGGGATGCTGCGGCGTCAGGAGGAAGAGGGGTCTCGGCCGCGCTTCGACGTGCTGGACAACGAGCGGGTGCTCTTCGAGCGACAGGAAGCGGTGATCGCCAACCAGCAGAAGCTGCAGGTGGCGGGGGTCGAGCTGTCCTTGTGGTGGCGCGACGAGCGGGGGGACCCGCAGCTTCCGACCCGCGATCAGCAGCCCGAGAGCTGGCCGGCCCTGCCGGAGGGTGGGGTGCTGCAGGATGATCTCGAGCGGGCGCTGGGGCGGCCGGACATCGCGGCGGTGCAGGCCATCCGTGCCGCGGCCGACGCCGAGCGGAAGCGGGCGGGCAACGGGCGCCTGCCCGATCTCACGGTGGGCGGCGAGGTCAACCGGGACCTCGAGACCCAGAAGACCGAGCTGATCGGGCAGATCGAGCTCGGCAGCTCGCTGCTGCTGCGCAAGGAGCGAGGGGCCTACGACGCGGCGGCCGCCGAGGTGATGCGGGTGGAGGCGCGCCTGCGGGGCACCCGAGACCGGGTGCGTGCGGACGTGCTCGCGGCCCATGCGGTGCGCGACACGGCGATGCAGCGGGTCGAGGCGGCCCGGGGGGCGGCGGAGCGTGCGGGCCAGGTCGTGCAGATGGCCCGGCGCCGCATGGAGCTCGGCAGCACCGATCTGTTCCAGCTGCTCCAGCGGGAGGACAAGCTGGAGAAGTCGAGGAAGAACCTGGTGGAGGCGGAGCTGCAGCTGCGGCTGGCGGAGGCGGCGGTGCAGGCGGCGGTGGGCGTGGCGGGGCCCTGATTCACCGGCCCCTCAAGGGGAGGGGACCCCCCCCCTGCTCGAGCCATGGTGCGAGGGGGGCCGCAGCACCTTCGGCCATGCGACGCCTCTCCGCGATGTGCCGACCGACCGGGGCCCGTCGAGGGCGGAGGGTGGGCATCAGGGGAGCATTGGGTTTGGATGTCCGGGGTTGGAGGAGCATCGCGCTTGATTGTCCGGTTGCGGGGTGCCTACGCGGACATCGAGGCGAGATGCTCCCGCTGGGGCGGACATCCAGGGGAGATGCGTCCGTAGGGCGGACTACCGCGTCGTGGCTCGATGAGGTCGTCTAGGACTCCTGCCGCCCCTGGGGCTGCGTGTCCGCAGCGGCCCCCCCGCCCACCCGGAACCACGGGGCATCGCGCAGCCGCGTGCATGCGCGGCCAGCGAGCCCGCGCGGCACGAGCTCCCAGGCGAACGCGATGCTCGCTCCCGTGGTGATCAAGAGGATCAGCTCCAGCAGCATGTCGCGCCCTTCGCCAACCACTCTGTCTGCTTCGACTTCGCCACCGCTCCTCCTTCGGTCGAGACCTCTGGGGCCGCCGGGACGAAGGGATGCAGGCCACGTGCCACCGCGGATCTGGCGAAAGTAGGGGTTTGGGCGTGCTTCGGTGGGGGCGGGCGTGTGCGCGCGCATGGCGTGTGCGCGCGTCGCGCGGCGGTGGGGTCCTACGATTCTGGGGGTGTGTTCGCGATGACCCGCATCCCGTGGACCCGGAGCGCCACGAAGAGGCCCACCGGGACCAGCGCGACGAGCTCCCACGAGCCCAGCTCCACCTCGAACCCCGCCCACTGCAGGACCCCGGCGAGCACCGCGGTGAAGATGAGCCCGTTGAACGCGAGGACGCCCGAGCCGAAGCAGCCGGCGTGGCGGATCAGCTCCAGGCTCGAGGGCCCTCGGATCGTCGAGTACACCAGCATCGCGGCGAAGGTGAGGGCCACGATGCCCTTCAGCAACGGCCCTTCGTTCCCGGCCTGCATCAGCCCGAGGACGACGGCCCAAAGGGCGGCAAACACGCCCACCCAGCGCAGTCGCTTGCGGGCGGTGTCGGGGAACTCAGCGGGCACGAGGCCCCAGCCGAAGGCGATGCCCGCGCCTGCCCCAATCAAGAGAGCCAGCTCCAGCAGGATGAAGATCGGCAGGTCCATGTCGCGCCCCTCGAAAGTCTTCGGCTCGCTCGGTGGTGTGACGCCCTATGGGGCGAAGGGGCGGACGCCTCGTTTCGGGTTGTGTCCGCGAGTGCTCCGAAATCAGCCATCATGGGCCGCCCTCCAGCTCCGTCCCACCCCCACCGACACCGGCAGCGGCACGTCCAGCTCCACCACCTCTTCCATCGCCCTCCGCAGCACCTCGACCACCTCGTCGACCTGGTCCTCCCGGCACTCCACCAGCAGCTCGTCGTGGACCTGGAGCACCAGCCCGGCCCCCTCCGGCAGCTCGCGGTGGGCGGCGAGCAGGGCCCGCTTGCACAGATCGGCGCCGCTGCCCTGGATGGGGGTGTTGAGCGCGGCCCGCTCGCCGTAGGCCTGATCGGAGCGGTCGCGGTGGGTCAGCTCGGGCAGGTACCGGCGTCGGCCCGCCCAGGTGGTGACGAAGCCGTGGGTGTGGGCCTCGACGATGGTGCGGTCCCGCCACGCGGCGATGCCGGGCCAGGCCTGGAAGAAGGCGTCGATGAAGGCGCGGGCCCTCGCGGCGGGCAGGTCGAGCTGCTCTCCGAGGGCGGCAGGGCCCTGGCCGTAGATCGTGGCGTAGTTGACGGCCTTGCCGACCTCCCGGTCCTCGGCAGTGACGTCGGCCAGGTCGAGGTCGAGCACGGCAGCAGCGGTGCGGCGGTGCACGTCGTCCCCACGGCGGTAGGCCTCGATCAGCCCTCGGTCCTGAGCGAGGTGGGCCAGCAGCCGCAGCTCCAGCTGACTCCAGTCGGCCCGGACCAGCACGTGCCCCGGGGCGGCCACCAAGGCCTCGCGGATGGCGGCGGACTCGTCGGTGGCGATGGGCGTGCGCTGCAGGTCGGGCTCGGTGGTGAGGATGCGGCCCGAGGCGGAGTTGGTGCACACGTAGGTGGGGTGGATGCGGCCATCGGGTGCGACGCTGGCGGTCAGGGGCTTGGTGTAGGTCTGCACGAGGGTGTCGAGGACCTTGTACCGCTGCACCAGGGGCACGATGGGGTGGAGGCCCTCGAGCTTGCGGAGCACCGCGGCGGACGTCTGGTAGCCGGTCTTGGTGCGGCCCTGGACGGGGAGGCCGAGCTCGTCGAAGAGCACGGCCCCCAGCTGCTTGCCGCTGCCGATGGTGAAGCGACGCCCGGCCAGGGCGTGGATCTGCTTGGCGAGCTGGCGTCGCTCGGCGGCGAAGCCTTTCTCCAGCGCCCGGAGCTTGTCCGGGTCGGCCCCGATGCCCCGGACCTCCATGGCGGCGAGGACGTGGGCCAGGGGGAGGTCGACGGCCTGGAGCTCCCGGTCGAGCTGCTCTCGGACGAGCTGGGGACCGATGCGCTCCCACACGGCCCCGGCGGCGTCGGCCATGTGGCAGGCCCAGGCGCCGGAGCGGTCGACGGTCAGGTCGAAGAAGCCGACCCGCTCCCGGCCCTTGCCGAGCAAGCCGTACAGGGGCTGCAGGGCGACGTGGAGCTGGTCCCGCGCCACCTGGTCGAGGCGGTGAGGGAGGTGCCGGGTCGGGTCGAGCAGGTAGGAGCCGAGGCCGCCATCCCCCATGACGCCGGCGAGGGCGATGCCGTGGAGGGCGAGGACCCGGATGGCCTCCTTGGCGTGGTGCACGACCTTGGGGCGGGGGCCCTCGAGCCATCCCCGTGCCAGGCGCAGCACGACGCCCCCCAAGCCACCTGGCCCGTTCACGGGGAGGTACACGGCGCGGCCCCGACGGGGGGAGATGGCCAGGCCCAGCAGCTCTCCCCGTCGAGGCCCGTCGAGCTCGACCAGCACGTGCAAGGCGACGGGTTCGGAGCCGGTGGTCTCGTGCTCCAGGGCGCCGGCGGCCATCTCAGGGCTGTCGGCGACGAAGTACTGCACCGGCTCGTCGGCGTGGGTGGCCAGGGACTCGGGCGCCAACAGGCTGTGGAAGGCAAAGCGGCGGTAGGCGCGGTTGAGCTCGGCCAGGTTCGGGCCGTCGATCGCGAGGTCGTCGAGGCCGCCGGGGAGGAGGTCGGCCACGGGCACGTCGAGGCGCAACTGAGCGAGGTCGCGGCTGGCTCGGGCCTGGTCGGCGTGGGTGCGGAGCAGGTCGCCGTGGCGCCCGGTGGGCGGGTCCTGGAGCAGGGCGTCGAGGGTGTGGTCCGCCAGCAGATCTGTCGCGGTCTGCCGGCCAATGCCCGGCACCCCCCGGATGCCGTCGGCCCGGTCGCCGACCAGCGCGAGCCAGTCCACGAAGCGGTCGGGGGGCACGCCGTAGCGACGGCGGATGCGGTCGGCGTCGAGGAGCACGTCAGAGGCGGTGTCGAGCTGGCGGATCGACGGTCCCACGAGCTGGGCGAAGTCCTTGTCGGGGGAGATGATCCACACGTTGTGGCCTTCGTCTCGGGCCCGAACAGCGAGGGTGCCGATGACGTCGTCGGCCTCGACCCCCTGCACCTTCACGACGGGGACGCCGTGGGCGCGGACGAGCTCCTCGATGCCGGGCAGCTGCTCGACGAGGGCCCGGGGCATCGGGGGGCGGTGGGCCTTGTAGGTGGGGTCCGCGGCGGTGCGGAAGGTGGGTCCCGGGGCGTCGAAGACCACCGCCATGTGGGAGACGCGGCGGCCCGCGAACACCTTCCGGAACATGGTGGCGAAGCCATAGACGGCGTTGGTGGGCTCCCCGGCCGGGGTGGCCATGGAGCCCGGCAGCGCGTGGAAGGCCCGGTACGCGAGCCCGGTGCCGTCGACCAGCGCGACCCGTCCCTGAGCGCTCACAGCGGGTGGACCTCGCCCTCGGTCGCCACGACCAGGCCCCGCTTCCGGGTGACCCGGAAGGCCTCGCTCGTCGGGTCGAGCAGCGGGTTGGTGTGGTTGAGGTGCACGAGCCGCACCTTCTTCAGCAGCTCGGGGCGGTCCTCGAGGCGCTCCAGGGTCTCGACGACGAAGGGGTGGGGGACCTCGGAGATGTCGCGGCTGATCTCCCCGTCGGCGTAGAACGTCGCATCGAGGAAGGCCACGTCGACCGACGCGATCAGCTCCTCTACGGGGGTGTCCCACTTGCTCCACTTGTCGATGTCGGGGAGCCACGCGATGCTGTGCTTCGGCCCCTCGATCCGCCAGCCCACGGTCTCGGAGAGCTCGTCGCGGTGGGGCACGAGGAAGGGGGTGGCCTTCACCTGCTCCGACAGCTCGATGGGCTGGTCGGCGGAGATCAAGCGCACGTCGATGTGGTTCAGGCGTCCGAGGAGCGCCCAGGGCTCCGACCCCATCAGCAAGCCGGCCATCCGGGGCATGGCGTAGACCGGCACGTCGTCGGCCCCCATCACCTCGCGGCCCAGGTGGAGCAGGCCGGTGTAGTGGCCCATGTGGCCGTGGGTCAGCAGGATGCCGGCGAGGCTCTGGCCCGAGGTCGTCAGATCGTTCAGCTGGTCGGGCAGGCTGGGGGTGGCGTCGACGAGCCACACCCGATCGCCGTCGCGGATGCCGAGGGAGGCCACGAGGTGTCGCTTCGACGGGTCGTCCCACGCGGCCTTGCAGCAGTCCTTCGCGCAGGCGGCCTGGGGGTGACCGGCGTCTTGGGCGATCCCCAGGACCACGACGTGGGGGCCCTTCGTCACGTCCTTTCCTTGGGCGGGGGCAACCAGGGCAACGAGGGCGAGCAGCCAAGGGGTCATGGGGGTCCCGTGGGTGGGGGTTGGGCGGGGTGCGCCTGAAACGATAGCCCGGCGCCTTGGAACACGGTGGGCGAACGCTGCGGCCATCCTTCGCGATGCTCAGCGACCCGACCTCAGGCCCCTCTGGTGGGCAAGGAGACGACATGACGGTGATGATTCTGGCCCTGATGGCCTGCGGCGACGGAACCCCCGCTGAGGCCCCCAAGGACGACCATGCCGAGAAGGGCCACGAAGACAAGGCCGAGAAGAAGGCCGCCAAGGCCGAGCCCAAGCACGTGGCGCTCTTCGGCGTGCTCCCCGACCACATGCACAAGGGCGATGCACCGAGCAAGGAGCTCGTCGACCTCGGTCGCCAGCTCTACTACGACGCCCGCATGTCCAAGAACCACGACATCAGCTGCAACAGCTGCCACATGCTCGACAAGTACGGCGTCGACAACCTGCCGACGTCCCCCGGCCACAAAGGCCAGCTGGGCGGCCGGAACTCTCCGACCTCCTACAACGCCGCGCTGCACATCGCTCAGTTCTGGGATGGGCGCGAGCCCGACGTCGAGGCCCAGGCCAAGGGTCCGCCCCTGAACCCGGTCGAGATGGCCATGGCCGACGGCAAGGCCGTGGAGCGGGTGCTCAAGTCCATCCCCGGCTACCGCGATGCCTTCAAGGCCGCGTTCCCGGGCGACGAGAAGCCGATCACCTACGACAACTTCGGCGTGGCGATCGGCGCCTTCGAGCGGGGTCTGGTCACCAAGAACAGCCCCTTCGACAAGTACCTGGGCGGCGACGTCGACGCGCTCACCGCTGAGCAGCAGGCGGGCCTCGACCTGTTCGTCACGACCGGCTGTGCGGCCTGCCACATGGGCGCGTCCATGGGCGGCACCCAGTACCAGAAGCTCGGAGCGGTGAACCCCTACGAGACGACGGACATGGGCCGCAAGGAAGCCACCGGCAAGGACGCCGACGCCATGTTCTTCAAGGTGCCCTCCCTCCGGAACATCGCCGAGACCGGGCCCTACTTCCACGACGGCAAGGTCGCGACCCTCGACGAGGCGGTCAAGCTGATGGCCTGGCACCAGCTCGGCAAGAAGCTCGAGGACGGCGACATCAAGAAGATCAGCGCCTTCCTCAAGAGCACCACCGGCGAGATCCCCGCCAAGTACATCGCCAAGCCGGAGCTGCCGGCGTCGGGCCCGAAGACCCCCAAGCCCGACCCGAGCTGATCGTGCAGGGTGCGCCTCAGTCGGGGCGCACCCACGACCTCACGGTGCGCCAGTCGACGCCCAGGGCGTCCCCGGCGCGTGCGAAGCTGCCGGTGCGCTCGTAGACTAAGGTGGCGTAGCGGCGCTGGACCTCCGCCATGGACGCGCCCTCGGTGGCCATCGCGTCCATGGTCCCGCTGGGCCCAGCCGGCGCGTCGGGCACGCAGTGTCCGTGGAGGAGCACCCGCCGCACGGCCTGGGCGAGCTCCCGCACGTTCCCGTGCCACGGCCAGTCGGGGCCAAGGTCCCGCTCGACGGCCTCGCACACCTCGTCGAGGAGCTCTCCGACGGCTTCTGCGGGCACCAGCCGACCGAGGAGGGTGCGGGCGATCTGACGCAGCTCGTCGGGGGCGTCGTCGAGGCGACGTCGCAGGGATGGCACCCGGATGCCGTCGCCCTCGAGGCGGTAGAACAGGTCTCGGCGGAAGCGCCCCTCCTCGATGGCCGCGGGGAGGTCCACATGGGTGGCGGCGAGGACGCGTCCGTGGAACGGCCTGGGGGCGTTGGCGCCCACCGGGGTGAAGCGGCGCTCCTCGAGGACCCGGAGGAGCTTGACCTGCACGTGGGGGTCCAGGTCGCCGATCTCGTCGAGGAAGACGGCCCCCCCGGGTGGGCAGTCGGAGAGGAGCCCGGCACGGTCCCGGTCGGCGCCGGTGAAGGCCCCCTGGCGGTGCCCGAACAGCTCGGACTCCACGAGGCCACTGGGGACCGCGGCGAGGTGGACGGCTCGCACCGTCGGCGCCGCCACGAAGCGGTGCCGGTCGGCGTCGAAGGGGATGAAGCCACTTCGTCCGATGGCGGAGGCCACGAGCTCCTTCCCGGTGCCGGTGGGGCCGGTGATGAGGGTGGGCACGGTGGGCAGCACGGCGAAGAGGAAGCGGCGGTAGCGGTCTGGATCGACGCCGAAGGTCGACTGCCATGCCGCCGCCCGCAGCCGTGCGGCAGGCCCCGAGCCGCCGCTCAACGTGTGGAAGATGGACTCGTAGGCCCGTCGCACCTGGTAGAAGCAGGCGAAGAGGTGCTCGGGGGCGACCTGAGCTGCACCGGGCCGCCCCAGCACCCGCCCGTGGTCGGTGAGGAAAGTGGACCAGTAGTCGACCCGGGCCACCGGATCGGCCTCGATGAGCTCCTCGTACAGGGCAGGGTGGGTGCGCTCGTACAGGGCGAGGGTGCTGACCACCCGGTAGATCTGCAGCTCTTCGGGGGTCGGCGCGTGGCGCTCCAGGCGAAGACGCCAGCGCTCCGAGAGCTCGTGGGCGAGCAGGCCGATGCGCTCCACGTTGGGGTTGTCCAGGTCCTCGCCGGCGGACCACACCGGCGCGCTGGGCACGAAGGCGTCCCCGAGGGCCTCGGCCTCGGCGTCGACCCGCTCGGGGAGGAAGGGGTTGGCCCGGGTCAGGCGAACCAGGGCGAGGGCCTGTCGGCGTTCGGCAGCGGTACGGAAGAGGGTCATGCGTGGAGTGTAGGGCATGAACAGCATCGTATGTAGGTGGGTGGGGGACATCGTCGGAGCGAACGTGCGTACGCGGGTGGAACGACCCTTGCTTTGTCGCGGGTGGAGGTCGCGATGGACACGACGACGGGGTGGATGCGGGTGCTTGCCCATGGGGTGTTGGCGATGATCGTGGTGGTCGTGCTCGCGGGGAGCTGGCCGGCCGTGGCGAGCACGGGCATGGCGTGGGCCTCGCCTGGGCTGGCAGGGTGGCTGGACGCCGTGCTGGTCTTCGTGCCGCTGCTCTGGGCACCGCTGCCCGCAGTGCTGGTGTGGTGGGCCGTGGAGCGCGCCGATCGAGGGTCGGGAGGATCCAACCTCAAGTCCGGGGGGGCTCCCGCTCGATAGGCGAGGTGGAGGTGCCGCATGAGGACCATTTGGATTCCTGTGATTCTCATGCTCTGTGCACCGTTGCTTGCCTGAACCCTCGGTTGCGCAATAGCCGCAATCCGCCTGCGAATCCGGCGGCCCTCTGCTACAGTGGGCAACGCTCTCGAATGGAGACCCCCCCATGGTCACGCTGCTCGCCTTCGCGCTCGGAACTGCTCACGCCCAGGTCGCGGCCGATTGGTCCACCTACGGCACTGTGCTCCTCACGGCCTCCAACGTGCCCTTTGGCTCCACGATCGGCTCCCCGTCGGTGATCTACGACTCCGTCAACGATCGCTACGTCATGGTCTTCGAGACCTTCATCGGCTCCACCGGCAACTGCCCGGCAGGCGAGTGGGGGCTGGGCACCGCGTTCAGCAACGACGGCCTGAGCTGGTCGGTCAACGGCACGGCCTTGGTCGACCCGGACCCGGCGTCGGGTTCCCCCACCTACTACTCGTGCGTCGCCGCCCACCCGGGCGCCATCTACCTTCCGCCGGGATCCGGCGGTGCGGCGGGCGGCACCATCTACGTGTACTTCAAGGCAGAGCAGGCCGACGACGCCTGCACCGTCCTCGGCGGTACCCCTTCCTGGGGCTGCGAGCAGTACACCGGCATCGGCTCCGTCCGCATCCGTCTGCGGGCCAACGGCTCCATCCGCGACACCGTGGTGGCTCCGGCTCCATTGCTCGCGAAGGACACCAACTTCGGGTACCCGAAGCCCATTCGGTACCAGAACACGCTGGCGATCTCGTACACCGAGTACCCCAACGTGCAGATCGCCACGTCGAGCTCCCCCACGGGACCTTTCCTCGACCAGGGCACCGCCCTGGACGTGCTCGACTACACGGTCAGCTGGATGGAGAACGAGTTCTTCAACGCGGCCATCGCCTGTCGCGACACCGGCAGCTTCCCCTTGGAGCTGTTCGCCGGCGGCCGCGACACCGACTTCGCTGCGGTGCTCGACGGTGGCATCGGCAAGGCCGTGGCCTCGCCGGTCAACATCACCAACTGGACCCTCGCCACCGAGCCGCAGTTCTCGTGGGTGGGCGACGATGCCTACCGCCACTGGGACGTGCTCCGGGTCGATGCCTCCGACTACCTGCTCTACTACGATGAGAAGGACCTCGGTGGGAACAACCAGATCCGCTTGGTCACCACGCTGCCGACCTTCAGCTGGTCCAACACCTCCGTGTACGACAAGGCCTGCCCTTGAGCCGCTGGGGGCGTCGCCTGGCCGTCGTCCTCGCCTAGCGTTGGGGAGATGAGGGGGGGGACGACACTCCTGCCGCCTCGTTACCGGATGTGTCGAGACCCTGGTCCAACCGAGGGTACGCAGTAGGTGTCGGGCACCACGGAGGTGCCCCCATGTCTGCCACGAACCCCTTCCAGGCCCCCATCGCGGATGGCCGCTACTCCACCCGCGAGCTGGCCGCGCCTCTGAGCCTCGGGGAGATCTTGTTCTCCTTCGACGGGCGGATCGGTCGGCAGACCTACTGGCTCGCCACCCTGGGTTGTGCCTTCGCGTTCTACGCGCTGCTGTTCGTGTTGGTGATGCTCGGCGTACCCGAAGACCTCCTCACGTTGGTGACGCTGGTGGCCTACATACCGATGATCTGGTCGAGCCTCGCCATCCAAACCAAGCGCTGGCACGACCGAGACAAGAGCGGGCTGTGGATCTTGATCGGCTTCGTGCCCCTCATCGGGGGCCTGTGGGCCTTCGTGGAGTGTGGGCTCCTGGCGGGCACGCCGGGCTCCAACGAGTTCGGTCGGGACCCCATCGGCTACTGACGCCTCCGGGAGCCCCGGCTAGAACTCGGGCCGGGCCCGATCGATGCCGACGGCCTCGAGGGCTTCGTGGCCCACCCAGGGAGACTCTTCGAAGGCATCGAGCAGCCCTCGTTCGTCGAACAGGCGCTGCTCTTCCGCGAGGGTGCGGCCCCGCTTCTTGCCGGCGGTCTCGCCCAGGCAACTGGACCAGGTGTAGCGCTTCCGCTCGGGGTCCCAGGCGACCTCGACCTCCTGGAACTGGCGCGGCTTCGACTTGTCCTGGTCCGGCATCATGCGGTGGATGGTGTGCACCCAGCCTTCCTTGAGCTTGGCGAAGACGGGCTCGTAGTCGCCGAGCTGCACCGGGCGCTGGAGGTCGTCGGCCGCGGGCATGTTCACCTCGGCATCGAGGTCGTCGAAGAATCCCATCATTCCCTCCTCGGATCAGGGTACCGCAGCCGCTCTGGCGACGTCGGACGGGGTCGGGAAGAGCTGGTCGGCGTAGGCCAGCACGTGGTCGACGAAGGCGCGAACCGTCGGGCTCGTGTGGCGGTCGGCGTAGACCAAGGCCAGCTGGGACTGAGTGCCAATGCGGTCGATGAGCACCGGCTCGAGGTCGTGCCCGGTGGCGAAGAGCTCCGGCAACAGGGCGATGCCTTGGCCCCGCTCTGCGGCCGCGGCCAGCAAGACGAGGTCGTTGCTGGCCATGCGGGGGCGGATGGACACGTGGCCGCCATCGAGCAATGGCCACTGCGACGCGGGGCGCTCCCCACGGGTGAAGCCGGCGAGGCAGTCGTGCTCCGCGAGATCTCCGATCCCTTGGGGGTGACCCCGCTGCGCCAGGTACGTGGGGGAGGCCCATGCGCCCAGGCGGGTGTGGGTGAGACGCCGCGCGATGAGCCCCGGATCCAACGTGGGGGTGGCCCGGAGCGCCACGTCGAAGCCCCCAGCGACCAGGTCCACCTGACGGGTCGAGCGCTCCACCTCCATCCGCACCAGGGGATGGGCGGCCATGAAGTCCACCAGCAGCTCCTCGAAGCGACGGAAGGCACCTGGCGGCGCGGAGATGCGCAGCAGGCCGCGGAGGGGGCCCTCGCTGCGGTGCACGGCCTCGGTGGCGGCACGCACCGCGTCCACGATGCTTCGTGCATGGGGGTCGAGGTCACGGCCGGCCTGGGTGAGCGCCACCTGGCGGGTCGTGCGCCGGAGGAGCCGCACCTGCAGGCGCTCCTCGAGGCGCTTGAGCCGTCGACTCACCGTGGCTCGCGGCAGATCGAGAGCCTTCGCGGCGCCGGCGAAGGAGCCCTGATCGACGATGGCGAGGAACACCTCGAGCTCGCTCGTCTCGGGGGCGTCGTACTGCATGGTCGATATCCTGTTCAGTGCGATGCATTATTGCACATGTCGCGCGACCGGTGGCGGGCCTACATGGGGTTCAGGAGGTTCGACATGAACGCGAAGACGGTGACCTACTGGACGACAACGGTGCTGTTCTCCCTGGCTCTCGGCGCCGGCGGTGCGGCGGATCTGGCCCTCACGCCCGACATGGCGGCGGCGATGGAGCACCTCGGCTACCCCGAGTACTTTGCCGGCATCCTGGGGGCGTGGAAGCTCCTCGGCGTCGTGGCGCTGCTGGTTCCCGCGATGCCCCGCCTCAAGGAGTGGTCCTACGCGGGCTTCTTCTTCAACTTGACGGGCGCCGCGATCTCCCACCTGGCCCTGGGGGATGGCGTCGGTGGCGTGATGCCACCGCTGGTGCTCCTCAGCCTGGGGGCGGCGTCGTGGGCCCTGGCTCCGGCGTCACGGCAGCTCGGTCAGCGTCTCGCGCTCGGCTCGACGGTCGCGCCGGAGCCCGCGCTGGCCCGCTGATCAGCCGGCCGCTTGCTCGAGCAGCTTGTCGAGCTGCTCGCGGGTCAGGGTGAAGTCCTCGGCCTGACGGCTTCCGTCGTCCCCCCGCGTGGTGCGCCGGATGGTGACGCCGTCCGCCTCCAGATCCACCTCATACATGTCGCCTTGGGCCCCTCGCGGCTCGCTGCGCAGGCGCGCGCCGCCGAGGGTGGGCGCGACCTCGATGGCCTCTGCCTTCTCCGGAAGGGCCCGGAGGCGGTCGGGGAGGGCGCGGGCCTCCTCGACGATGTCGCGAGGAACGTCGTGGCGGACGCGCACCTCCCGCACCTTGACCCCCAACCGGTCGACATCGATCACATCGACCTCGGCCTGGTGCCCGTCCCCGTCGATGGTGGCCGTGCCGGGCCCACCGAGGGCGTCGAGGGCTGCGTCGAGGGACGGATGGCTCATTCGTCGGTCTCCTTGGCGTCGCGCTTGGTGCGGGTCACTTCGCTCCCATCGTGGGTGAGGCGGATGGGCTTTCCCTCCAAGAGCGTGTCGAGGTGCACGGACCGGCCCCACAGGGCCTGCATGTTCTGCAGGGTGATGCTGGCCCAATCGAGCTGGATGTCGAGCCCTTCGTGCTGGTGGCTGAGGAGCAGCTCGCCACGGTTGAAGGCGTTGCCGTCCGCCACGAACACCCGCGGGGTGCCTCGGCTGGCCAGCATCTGCAGCAGCTGCTGCTTGACGTCGCGGAACTCGTGGCTGTCGATCACCCATTCCCCCGCCTTGGGGTCGAACTTGGTGGTGAAGAAGCCCTGAGCACGGCAGAAGTCGGCGGTGAGGAAGGTGTCGAGGAAGGTGATGTCGTTGTGGGTCTTGCGGACCTCGAAGATTTTCTCCCGACCGAGCCCCGCGCCGGTGTCCCAGGCGCGCTGCTCCCGTGGGTCGGTGCACTCCAGCCACTCCTTCCCGAAGCGGCCTTTGTTCCATCGCTCTTCGATGTGGCGGTACAGCTCCACGCCCATCTTGTACGGGTTGAGCTTCCCGGGGGCCTGGTAGACGGTGCCGGAGTGGTGGTCGGCGTAGTCGATGGCTTCGGCGTCGGTGAGGATGTCGGAGGTCATCATGCGGGTGTGCCAGTAGGTGGCCCAGCCCTCGTTCATGATCTTCGTCTGGCCCTGAGGGGCGAAGTAGTAGGCCTCGTCACGGATGATCTGCAGGATCTCGTGCTTCCAGCGGGGCATGTTGGCGTGCTGCAGCAGGAAGCCCAGCACGTCGCGGACCGGCTCCTCGGGGAAGTGCCGCATGCGGGCCAGCTCCTCCTCCTTCTTCTGGCGCTGGGCGGCCACGAACTCCGGCGGGTTGATGTGGCGCTCCATGTACGGACGCTCGTTGGGGAGCTTGCCGACCCGACCGTCGGTCTCGGCCTCCTCCATCTCCTCCTCGGACAGGTCCCGAGAGCGCTGGATGTGGGGGAGGTAGGGATCGATGAGGTTGTCGACGGACAGCGCGACGTCGATGAAGGCCTCCACTTCGACCTGGCCTTGCTCGTCCATGATGCGGCGGATCTTGCTGGCGTGGTTCGCCATCTGGTCGAGCATGCGGCGATCGGTGGGGGCAAACCAGAGGTTGTTCTTGAAGAAGTCGACGTGGCCGTACACGTGGGCCATCACGAGCTTCTGGTCGACGACCAGGTTGTTGTCCAGCAGGTAGGCGTACGACGGGTCGGTGTTGATGACCATCTCGTAGATCTTGGAGAGCCCGTACTCGTAGGACTTCTGCATCTGCAGGTACTCCATGCCCCAACGCCAGTGGGGGTAGCGGGTCGGGAACCCCCCATAGGCGGCGAGCATGTTCATCTCTTCGTAGGTGACCATCTCGTAGATCACATCGAAGAAGTCCAGGCCGTAGCCCTCGGCCAGGCCCTTGATGTGCTCACGGGCCTCGACGAGCTCGGCGTCGAGGGCGCGCCCCTCGCGGAGGAAGCGGGTGGATATGCGTGCCATGAACTGCACCTCCTGGGCTCGGCGAGCCCCCGCGGGCCGGGGGGGGCTCGTGGTCACGTCGCAGCAGGCACACCGTGGCGAGACGGCGAATGCGTGGATCGAGGCTGCGAGTGTGTGGAGAGCGGGTCGACAGAGGTGGTCTGTGCTCAGTGTGACCCGAAATCAGGCGCTTCGCTTCCCTGGCTCCAGAAAACAGCCCGGTGTAGGTCATCCTTGGGACCCTCGCGATGCCGTGGCGGTCCGATCCGATGTTGGGTGGTGTGGGAACTCAGATGATGCCCAACACCGAACAGGCCGTGGCCACCGAAGCGGTGGAGGCCGAGCAGGCGCGCAGGTCTCGGGCCGTTCGCTGGATGGCGTACTTCGTGCTCCCGTGGGCGATCGGCATCAGCGGCGGCATGGCTGCGCTGGAGGAGCCGGTCGCCGCGATGTCCGTGGCGTCGGTCGGCCTCGGTTGTGTGGCGACCCTCGGTCTGCTGCGGCTCCGGCGTGTGGTGGCGGCTGGGCATGTCCTGGTGTTCTCCTTGGCCCAGTCGCTGTGGACCATCTCGGTGCTCCTCGGTGGGGTCAGCTCCCCCCCGACCCATTGGTGGGTCCTGATCCCGGTGATGGCGACGGCGGCCGGGGGCGTGCGTGCCGGCATGCTCTGGGCGACGGTGATGGGGGGCGGGGCCTTGGCGCTTCACGGCGTTCAGGCAAACGGCGGGGTCGCGGCGCCCTACCTGTTCTTGCTGGGTTGGGACGTGATGGGCACGGGCACCACCATTGGCCTGCTCATCCTGATGACAGGCTACTTGTGGGCCAACGACCACCAGTACCGACAGCTGCTGCAGCGGCTTCGAGCGGCGCAGGTGGCGGAGCAAGACGCGAGCCGAGCGAAGTCGGCGTTCCTCGCCAACATGAGCCATGAACTCCGCACCCCGCTCAACGCCATCCTCGGCTATGCCGAGCTGGTGTCCGAGGAAGCCGAGGAGCGCGAGCTCGACGAGATGGTCGGCGACCTCGGCAGCGTGCAGCGGGCGGGGCATCACCTACTCGGCCTGGTGAACGACGTGCTGGACCTGTCGAAGATCGAGGCAGGACGGATGGATTTGTTCTTCGAGACCTTCGACGTATCGGACCTGGTGGCGGAGGTGGCCGAGCAGGCTCGCCCCCTGGCCGCCGTGCGGCACAACGAGCTGGTGGTCGTGGTAGAGCCCCACGAGGTGTGGGCTGATCGCTTCCGCCTGCGGCAGTGCTTGCTCAACCTGTTGTCCAACGCGGCCAAGTTCACCGAGAACGGCAGGGTGGAGCTGCACGCCACGCCGGGGCAGCTGCGGGTGCGGGACACGGGCATCGGCATGACGAAGGCCCAGCTGGAGCGAGTGTTCGACCCGTTCACTCAGGCCGAGTCGTCCACCCACCGGACCTACGGAGGCACTGGCTTGGGTCTGGCCATCGTGCATCGCCTGATGGAGGAGATGGGCGGCGAGGTACGCATCGAGAGCGAGCCCGGCGTCGGGACCACGGTGGTGCTGACCGTGCCGCGGGAGCGAACGGGTTAGGCGACTCTCGCAGCGACCCATGGTCGCCAGGGAGGAGACATGCAGCACTCGATCCACGGAATGCGCGGGCTGACGCGCCTCGCAGCGCCCCTCACCCTCGTGGGCCTCGCCTACGGCGGCCTCGTGGGCTGCGGCTCGTACGAGAAGGAAGAGGTCTTCATCGAGAAGGTGGCGAAGGAAGCCTGCGACCTCAACCGCAAGTGCTACTACGCCTACTACCTCGACGAGTTCTCCGACCACAACGACTGCGTCGACGAGACCATCGAGGACTACGAAGACCTCTCGGACTTCTTCGACGACATCGACTGCGACTACGAGCCCGATCAGGCGGCCGAGTGCGTCGACGCGGTTCGCAAGGCCTCGAAGACGTGCGAAGAGAACGACCTCGAGGACGTCGACGACGCCTGCGAAGACGTCTACGACTGCTGAGGTGAGCTCCAGCCCCCCGGGCCCCAGCCGCACCCTCGCTCGGTGGTGGGCGGCGGTGGCCGTCGTGGGGGTGCTGGTGCCGGTCGGGCAGGGCCTCTGGGTTCGCTCGGCCGACGCGCGAGGCTGGCTGCCTGGAGACGGGGCGGCCGTGGTCGCGACGCTGGCGATGCTCGCGGCCCCCGGTGTGGTCGCGGCGGTGCTGGCGTGGCGCTGGCCTCGCATCGGCGGCGCTGCCGCAGGCCTGTGGGCCTTGCCGTGGCTGCTGTGGTTCGCGGACCCCCACCTCGAGCGCGAGGCCCTGTGGGTCGTGGCGGCCGTGGTCCTCGTCGGCCTCGCGGCATGGGGAGCGCGTCGCCCATCGGTGGGGTTCGCCGTCCTTGCCCTCGCAGGTGCGGGGGCCGGAGGGTGGCCGGTGCAGGGCCAGACGGCGAAGGACGCCGTGGGGAATGGGGTGGAGTGCGCCGTCGTCGGGGAGTCCGTGGGGGAGGGAGCGCCCACCATCGTGCTCGTCACCCTCGACACCGTGCGGGCCGACCACCTCGGGGCCATCGGAGGGGCCCGCTTCCAGGCGCCGACCCCCCACCTCGACGGCCTGGTCGGCCGCGGCACGCTGTTCACCGAAGGGGTGGCGCCAGCGCCCCTCACCGGTCCCGCCCACACGGCCATGCTCACCGGCTGCGACCCCCTGAGCCTCGGCGTGCTCCGCAACGGGGTCGCGGTGCCCTCGGGGGCGAGTGCCGTGGCGGCGACCCTTCACGCCCGCGGCTACCGCACGGGGGCCTTCCTCGGGGCCAACGTGCTCGACCGGCGGGTGGGGCTCGAGCGGGGCTTCGACCACTACGACGACCGCTTCGACCCCTGGCACCGGCTGCGGCCCACCTGGCCCCGTCGCCTGCTGGGCCGGCTCGGCTGGGTGCGGGACCGGCGGCAGCGTTCGGGAGGCGAGGTCGTGGAGCGGGCCACCCGTTGGCTCGAGGCTGGGGAGGGGCCCACCTTCCTGTGGGTTCACCTCTACGACGCCCATCACCCCTACGACCCCGAGCCCGCCTTCGTCGACGCCGTGGTCGACGTGGAGCCTGGTGGCCAGGGCTCTGCGGAGGACGTCGCCGACTGGGCGGCCTGGCGCAAGGAGTGGGCGAGGGTCCCCGACCTCCCCGGCGCGACCCCCAGGGGGGATGTGGCGCGACGGCTCCGGGCGTACGCCGCAGAAGTGGGGGAGGTGGATGCCCTCGTCGGGCGGTTGCTCCAGGTGTTGCCCGAGGGGTCGGCGGTCCTCGTCGCGGCCGACCACGGCGAGTCCCTCACCGAGCACGGCTACGTCCTCAACCACGGCGCCCACGTGTACCAGGCGACGGTGCGGGTGCCCTTCGTGGCCGTCGGGCCCGGCTTCGACCCCGGAGCGCGGGTGGCTCGGCCCACCCCCAGCCAGCGGGTCGCCGGCACCCTGCTCCGCTGGGGGGGCATCGATGCCGTGGGGCTGCAGACCCCCTACGACGTCGACGAGGAAGGACCCATCGAGAGCTTCACCACGGGGCAGGAGGCCCGGCGACGGCTGCGGCTGGCCCCCCGGAGCGCCGAGCTCGCTCAGCGGGACGGGTCGGCCAAGTACCTGGTGCGGCAGGGGCAGAGCTGGCGCTTCGATCTCGACGTGGACCCCGAGGAGCGGCACCCCATCGCGGTGCCGCCGGAGGGAAGACGGGCACGGCTGCTGGAGATCGACGAGGGCGGAAGCCCGGTGGTGGAGGGGCTGGAGGCCCTCGGGTACGTCGACTGAGGCGGGCTACAGGCCGACTCCGTCCCCCTCGCAGCGGACCTTCTCTCCGTACCAGAACTCGAAGCCCCCGCAGTGCGTGTTCCCGTCGGTGGTGTACTGCGTGGCGACGTGCTCCCCGTCGAGGAAGACGTGGGTGGTGTGGGAGAAGGCGGGGCCGCCGGATGGCGTGATCTCGTAGTCGCCGCAGGCCACCAGGGTGTCGGGTTCGTGGGTTGGCGGATCGCAGCCGGCGTCCCGCACCTCATCGGGTACCTCCTCCTCGTGGAAACACCACAGCTCGAGCTTCTCCTCGACGCACGGAGTGAGGGCTCCGCAGCCCGAGGGCGCCACAGTCGCCGGCACCACCAGCCACACAGCCCAGCGCAGTCGATGCATGGACCCTCCTCCGCAAATGATACCAGAGCTGGCCCGTCGAGGCGTCGCTCCAGGAGGCCACCTGCGGGCAGCATGGCCAGGTAGACCGTGGGCGGTCGGCTCTGGTCCAGGCCTCGTATTGAGGTCGGAGAACCTGCGTTGTTCTGGGAACTGAGGGGAGGTGTGGGAGACGTCAGAGACGCTGGTGCGCCCTAGGTGGCCGGGTACACCCCCCCCCTAGGAACCACCATGACGCAGCTCGCTCTGGCCGCCCTGTTTGGCGTACGAAATCCCACCTCCTCATCGGCCCGAAACAGGGCGTCGTGGTGGTTCCCATGGCTGGCCGCGGTGGTCGGCCTGTGGTTGGCCTCGCCCGCCGTCGCGGGGGCCGTGAAGGTCGGGCTGGCGGTGCCGTCGAGCGCCGACCAGGCGGACGAAGCCGACATGGTGGAGAAGGCGGTGCGGTGGCACGCCGACGCGATCAATGCCAGCGGGCGCCTCGGGGAGCACACCCTCGAGATCGTCGTGGCGGACTCCGCAGGCGATGCCGCCAGCACCTTGCAGAGCAGCGGGGCTGCGGCCGTCGTGGGCTACCTCGACGACGCCTCCGCGGTCGCCGCGGCCCCCGCCTACCAGAGCGCGGGCATCCCCCTGCTCGTGCCCACGGCCGAAGACCCTCGCCTGGTTCGCACCGGCGACAAGATCTTCTCCATGTCCTACGACGGTGTGGAGCAGGGCAAGCGCATCGCGGCCTTCCTTCGGGTGGTCGAGAAGGCGGAGCGCATCGCCGTCATCCATGGAGATGACCCGCCCAGCCTCGACATGCTCCGGGCGCTGACGAAGAACGTCGGCAAGGACATGGAGGTCGTCACGACCGTGTCGCTCCCGGGGGGCACCGCGGACGAGAAGCTTCTCCTCGAGGCCTTCCCAATGCTCGCCCGAAAGGGAGACGGCAAGGCCCGGCCCGGCAAGGGAGACCGCGGCGAGAAGGGCAGCCGTGAGAAGGGTCGCAAAGGCAAGGGAGGCAAGGGCGCCAAGGCCAAGAGTGGTGACCCTCGCGATGGTGGCGGCGGACGGGAAGACCGCGCCGTCGACGAGGAGTCCTTCGATGCCCTCGTGGTCATCACCGATGCCGCAGAAGGGGCGAAGATCGTCAACACGTTCCGGCGTGCCAAGGTCGACATGCCCATCCTCGGTACGTCCAGCTGGGCCGACGATGCCTTCCTCGGCACGCTCAAGTCCAGCAAGCGCGTCTACCTGACCTCCCCCCTGAGCTGGTCCATCGTGTCCGTCGACGGCAAGGCGGTCATGGACTTCCTCGGCGGGAAGAGCGTGGCCGCGCTGTTTGCTCGGGATGCGGTCGAGCTCATCGCCGCCTCGGTCGCGGAGGGGCACCTCGACGCGACCGCCATCGCCGCCGACCTCGCCAGTCGCCAGTCCCCCGACCGCGCGGTCGTCGGCGCCAGCGGCTTGCTGTACTTCGACAAGAACGGGTCGTTGGCGCGCGAGCCCATCTTCCAGGCCGTGGTCAAGGGCGAGCTCAAGCCTCACTTCACCCAGCTCACCCGCGTCACCGACCCCCGCACGGCGCGGGATGCGTTGCGCGGCAAAGACAGCAAGTTCATCGGCGACCGCAAGCTCGCGGTGGTCGACGGCGTTCCGTACTACCTGACCTCGGTGGTCTACGCGGGCCTCGACTTCTACCGCGTGAACAGCGTGGACGTCGCCGGGCAGAACTTCGACGTCGAGTTCTACATGTGGTTCCAGTGGATGGGCGACGTCGACGTCGAGAACATCGACTTCCTCAACGGCATCTACGGCATCGAAGACAAGGTCGAGGTGCTCCGGCAGGACCTCGACAGCCCGGTTCGCTACATCTGCTACAAGATCAAGGGCACCTACCTGACGCCCTACGACCTGCGCGCCTTCCCCTTCGATGTGCAGCGGCTGCCGATGCGCATGGCCCACAAGACCCGCGACGCCAACGAGGTCCTCCTCGTGGTCGATGGCGACAACCTGGACCACAGCCACATCGAAGAGATCTACCCCGAGGAGTGGACCCACCTGGGGCGCACCGACTGGTCGGCCTCCTACGAGCCCCAGAGCAACTTCGGCGACCCGATGTTCTCGGGGCCCGCGAGCCGCTCGATGTACAGCGTCTACGAGACCAACATCGTCATCGAGCGCATCCTGTTCCCCTACCTCGTGACCTTGTTCATGCCGCTGGGCATCATGATCGTGATCAGCCTGTTCGTCTTCATGGTGCCCCGAAAGCAGTTCGACGCCCGGATGACCATCACCATGACGGCGTTGTTGTCGATCTTGGTCTTCCATCTCGCGCAGGGGGAGACCTTGCCGAGCGTCGGCTACCTGATGCGCGCCGACCAGTTCTTCATGGCGACGTACTTGTTGATGTTCGCGCTCATCGCCAAGACCATCGTGGTGAACGCCCTCGACGAGAAGGTCGACGACAAGAAGCTGGTCTGGGCCGAGCGCATCTTCACGGCGCTGTTCGTGCCGGTGTGCTTGGGCACCTACGCGGTCCTTCTGATGAGGCCCACCGCCTAGTCGTCGAGCGGGGATTCACCGGTACATCCGGTCGATCCGCGCTTCGGGGTCTCCCGGGTCGAAGGCGAGCAGGAACAGCTCGAAGCCGACCTGGGCCGGGAGCATGGCCAGGTAGACGGCGTTGGCCACCCACCGGGTGCAGAGCTGCCGGCTCACATCCCGCGCGAGCCAGTCGTAGGTGCCGCGGGCGAGGCGCCCGAACCACGGCCAGCGCTCGTGGAGCAGGTCCTCGAAAGCGTTGGCGACCGCGAGCTGGCGGTTGACCACGATGGGCCGGCCCCGTCGACGCCCCATGCGCAGCGGGCGCACGAGCGTCGGGCTGCCTTGGGCCGCCACCGTGCACAGGTAGTGGCAGTCGGCGTCGGGGGGCGTCATCTGGGACAGCGTCCAGCCGCAGGTCCGGGTGAAGGCACCCAGGTACGGCCCCGTGAACCAGCTGAGCACCATCCACAGCCCGAGGGTCGCCGCGAGGGTGCCTGACGCGATGGTCTGCTCCCGCCGCGCCAAGGCTGCGAGGCGGGTCCGAATCGCCCACCCCAAGGTGATGGCGGCCACGCCCGGGGCCACCAGAGGAAGGCCTATGGCACCGAAGACGAGGCCGGCCCCAGAGGCAGGCATGAAGTGCACGGTCAAGACCATGCAGGTGAACGCGCCCTGACCGAGGCCGGTGATCAGCAGCGCCTCCACCCCGGGGTGGCGGGGGGTGGGCCGGACCCAGTGCAGGCCGTAGGCGAGCAGGCTCAGGGCGTAGGAACCGGCGACGATGGACACCCCCGGTCCGTCGAGGGCTCGGTACATGCCTTCGCAGGGCTCGATGCACCCTGGGAGGTCGTGGTTGAGCCAGAAGCCCCAGGCGGGCAGCACGGCGAGCCAGACCACCGCCGAGGTCTCGGCGATCCAGCGCCCGGGCCGGTACGTGCCCAGCACGAAGCCCCCCACGAGGCCTCCGAGGGCCAGGGCCACCCACGCGGGCCACGGAAGAGAATCGATGACCAGCGCACCGAGGGCGCAGGCGAGGGCGTAGCCGGTGGCCATGGCAGAGAAGCGTCGCATGGACCCAGGATAGCCCTGGGCTTCGTCGGGATTGCGTCGGGCGTGTGCAGAAGCTGCGTCGCTGCGGACTAGCTAGCGCCCGGCGCTCAACAGCTCCTTGATGCTGTCCATGATGGCGCCACGATCGGCGATGCGGCTCAGGGCCACCGCCTCCTCGTCGGCGAAGGCCCCCTCGAGGTCCTTGATGAACTGGCCCGACCCGTATTGGCTGTCGACCTGGGCATAGGAGAACTGGTTGCTCATCGGGATGATCTTGTTCTTGAGCATCTCGATGCAGGTCTTGGTGTCGGACTGGGACCAGTTGTCGCCGTCGGAGAAGTGGAATGGGTAGATGTTCCAGTCGGCGACGGGGAAGTCGGCCTCCAAGATCTCGAGCGCGAGCTTGTACGCGGAGCTGATGAGGGTGCCGCCGGACTCCCGGGTGCGGAAGAAGGTTTCGCGGTCGACCTCGCGGGCCGTGGCGTCGTGGATGATCCAGCGGCTCTCGACGTCGTCGTAGTTGTGCTTGAGCCAGGTGTCGATCCAGAAGGCCTCGCTGCGCACGATCTCCTTCTGCTCGTTCCCCATGCTGCCGGACACGTCCATCATGTAGATGACGACGGCGGCGCTGCGGGGCTTGGTCTCCACCTCGAAGGTGCGGTAGCGGCGGTCCTCCTTCATGGGGATGACCACGGGGCGGTCCGGGGAGTAGCCCCCCGACGCAATGGAGCGCCTCAGGGCCTGTCGGTAGGTGCGCTTGTTGTGGCGCAGCGACTCGGGGCCGACGGTGGAGATGCCGGTGTACTTGGCCTTCTCGGTGTTCGTCTTCTGGTCGCCCTTGGGCTCGATGCGGGGAAGCTCCAGCTCCTCGCCCAGGATCTCCGCGAGCTCCTCGATGGTGATGTCGACCTCGAGGACGTGGTCCCCGGGGGAGTCGCCAGCCTCCTGCCCTTCCCCGGGGCCCTTGCCCTGGCCGTCGCCTTGGCCGACCCCGCCCTTGTTGTCGCCGTAGCGGAGGCGGGGGATGCCGATCTGCGGAAGGGGGATGCTCACGAGCTCCTTGCCCTTCTTGCCGACGAGCTCCCCGCTGCTCATGTACTTGCGCAGGTCCTTGCGCACGCGTCCCTTGACGATGTCGCGGAAGCGTCCGAGGTCGCGGTCGATGTCGAGCATGGGCAGGTCCTCTGTCGATCGGTGCTCTGCACGTCGAGGTGCAGGGCAGGGGGCATGGCCGAAGCCGGCGGCCCATAGGGGCGTCGCGGAATCGGGACTTCCCAGGGCCTGGCGAGGCTGTGCACGAAAGAGCGAGAGGACGAGGTGATCGACGGGCGACAGTGCTACGTCGCTACTCACAACGTAGCGGGATCCTGGCCCGCTCGGCTCAGAAACCCGCGAGGGAGGTTGACCATGCCCGATCCCGTCCTGTCCATCGTGCACGAAGGGAACGCGTTCTTGGCCCACCTCGATGGGGCCCCGGTGGGCCGGCTCGCCTACCGTCGCCAAGCGGCGGTGGTGGACGCGTACACGACCTTCGTGGAGCCGTCGGCCCGTCGCCACGGGGTGGCGCTGCACCTCGTCCAGGCCCTGGTGGACTGGGTCCGTGCCGAAGACCTGAAGGTCGACCCGACCTGCTGGTACGTCGCCAAGGTGATGCAGGCGGACGACGGGATGCGAGCCCTCGTGGCGTAGCCGGGCTGGGCTTTGCACAACTTCACGTAGGCCCAGGAGAGGCGACACGTGGGGGGGTGAGATTGCAGATGTGGATGGAACGTCCCGTCCACCTCACCCCGGAGTCACCCGATGAACCGCATCCTTCCCCTCCTGACCGTCAGCTTCGCCCTCTCTGCCCCGGCCTTCGCCTTCGACGGCCCGCCTCACCACGACCCGGGCGAGCGGCTCGACAAGGCCTTCGAGATCACCGACGCCACCGAAGACCAGCAGATCACCATCCGCAGCCTCTTCGAGGAGACCTTGCCGGAGCTCAAGGGGCTCCGCGAAGAGGGCCGTGACCTCCATGAGCGCATGCAGGACGCCTTCCTCGCCAAGACCATCGATCGCAACGAGGTCGAGATGGTGCGCGTCGACGGCCTCGACCTGGCCGACCGCATCTCGTCCACCGTGCTCGACCTGATGGTGGAGGCCGGCAACGTCTTCACCCAGGACCAGCGCCTCACCCTCGTGGAGCATCGTGAGGCGATGCACGAGAAGCATCGCGAGATGTTCGAGCGCTTCCACGCCGCCCGCGACGCGCGCTAGGTTCCTCTCGGCCTCTGGAGGTCCTGTGCACCGTGTCCTCATCGTCGACGACGACGTCGCCCTCGCCGAGCTGGTCTCCGACTACCTCGGCGGGCACGGCTTCGTCGTGGAGCACAAAGCCACCGCCACCGACGGTCTCCAGGCGGCCCTGCACGGCGGACACGATGCCATCCTGCTCGACGTGATGCTCCCCGACGGCGACGGCATGGACCTGTGCCGCCAGATCCGTGCCCAGTCCCCGGTGCCCATCCTGATGCTCACCGCCCGCGGCGAAGACACCGACCGCATCGTCGGCCTCGAGCTCGGCGCGGACGACTACCTGCCGAAGCCCTTCAACCCCCGGGAGCTGGCGGCTCGGCTCAAGGCGGTGCTGCGTCGGGTCAGCCCCGCCCTCGCCCCCGAGGTGCTCCGCTTCGGCCCGCTGGCCATCGACAAGGGGGCCCGGCTCGTTCGCCTCCACGACGAGGTGCGGCCGCTGACGCAGCACCAGTTCGAGCTGCTGGTCGCCCTGGCCGAGCGCTCCGGGCGGGTGCTCTCCCGCAACCAGCTGATGGAGATCGTGCGGGGAGAAGAGCTCGAGGCCTTCGACCGCAGCATCGACGTGCACATCAGCCGCATTCGCGCCGCCATCGAGGCCGACGCGAAGCATCCGACCTTCCTGCTGACCGTGCGGGGCGTCGGCTACGTCTTCACCGGCGAAGGGCCCGCATCATGAGGCTGTACCTGCAGATCTACGCGACGGTGGTCGGGGTGGCGCTGCTGTGTGTGATCAGCACGGCCACCTTGGCCGTGATGCTGGCGGACCGCACACCCTTCGAAGACGACGCCCGCGACATGGCGGAGGTCGTCGTCGCGTCGATTCCCGAGGCCCCGTCCGCGCGGCAGGCCCGGGTCGACCTGCTGGCCGAGCGCTTGGGGGGCGACGTGGCCCTGTGGCAAGCGGACGGGACCGTGGTCGTGGCGTCGGGCGACGTGCCCTTCGGGCCGTCGGGCCCCATCCGCGGCTGGCGGGGCCACGGCATGCGGCTGGACCTCGAGGACGGCCGCAGGGTCGGCTACTTCCAGCCCCCCAACCCCCGTCGACACCTCCGGCTGGTGGCCTGGCTGGCCGTGCTGGCGCTGATGGTGGCGATCGGCACCTGGCCCGTCTCCCGGCGCCTCGCGTCCCGGCTCGAGAGACTCCGTGCGGGCGCCGTCGCCTGGGGAGATGGGCAGCTGGATGCCCGTGTGGCCGACGTGGGGAGCGACGAGGTGGGGCAGGTGGCCGTCGCCTTCAACCAGGCCGCGGACCGAGTCCAGAGGCTGGTCGACGCCCAGCGACGGGTGCTTGCGAGCGCGTCCCACGAGCTCCGCTCCCCCTTGGCGCGCCTCCGTATGACCTTGGAGCTCCTCGACGACGAGGGCACCGACCCCCGCGTGCAGCGAGCGATCCGCGATGTGGAGGAGCTGGACGACACCGTGGGTGACGTGCTCGACGCGTCGAGGATGGAGGCCGCCGAGGGCGTGCGAGAGCCCGAGCTCGTCGACCTGCGGGCCCTCCTCGACGAGCTCGGCCCCGACGTGGCGGCGGAAGGCGATCGCTACCTCGTGGCCGGCGATCCCCGGCTGCTGCGGCGCATGCTGCGCAACATCGTCGACAACGCCCGCAAGTACGGCGAGGCGCCCATCGTCGCCCGGATCGAGGCGGACGGCCTCTCGGTCACCGACGGGGGCATCGCCCCGGACGAGGCGGCGCGGGAGGCGATGTTCGAGCCGTTCTACCGGCCTCAGGGTCATGCGGAGGGCGTGCACGGCGGGGTGGGCCTCGGCCTGTCTTTGGTGCGGCAGATCGCCCGGCACCATGGCGGCGATGCCGAGCTGACCGAGCGGGACGGGTGCACCTGTCTGCGGGTTCGGGTTCCGGCGGTGGGGGTCGAGCCGTAGGGGCGAGGGTCCGCATCGACGGTGGGGCGGATGATGTCCTCCAGGCAGGTCGGCCGCGTCGGCCGGGCCTGACGCCAAGGGCGTCTCGGCCCGTCCACACGGCGACGACCTGCCTTCCGGGAGCGGCATGCCAGCCGTTGGCCGGGCCTGACGCCGGGGGCGTCTCGGCCCGTCCAACGGCTGCGGCATGCCACGGGGGGAGATGACGCGACCGGGGTGGTGGGGTGGGGCGCTGGGCGGGGGCGCACCTGGCGGGGGGGACCGTCCGCCCCTGCTCTAGCACCCAACCAGGCTCCTCCCAAAGAGGCATGTCGGAGCCCTTGAACGGGTCGAGGCGCCCTTGGCGCCAGGCCCGGTCCAGGGCTGACTGCCTCCTCCCCAAGGGCATGTCGGAGCCCTTGAACGGGTCGAGGCGCCCTTGGCGCCAGGCCCGGTCCAGGGCTGACATGCCCGGGGGCATGCTCAGAACGAGTCTAGCCTGCGAAGAACGCCAGGTCCGCTCCCGTCCGAATCCGCTCTGAGCCCGCCGAGGCTCCCGCCGCTGAGCCGAGGCTCCCGCCGCTGAGCCGAGCCCCCCGCCGTCGAGCGTCCGCTCCGTGGCCGGCTTCCCCCGCCCAAAGCAGCATGGGCGACACGGCCATGCGTGGCAAACTCGACGCGTTCAGACGAAACATCGTATAGTCGAATGATGTTGTACACGATGCCACGTCTATCTCCCTTTCGGCCCGACCTCGACGAGCTGGACCAGCTCCACGAACAGCTGGCCGAGAGGACCTCCCAGGCCCGCCCGTGGCTTGTGCGCTTGCGTCGGCAAGGTCGCGCCGCAGCCGCCCGAAGCGCGGCGGGCGTCGAGGGCTACCGGGTCTCCCCCGCGGTCGCCGAGGCGGTGGTGGAGGGGCGGGCCTTGGCGACCGACCGGGCCGAGCGCGTGGTGTCTAGCTACGCCCTGGCCATGCAGCACGTCGCGGTGCTCGCGGAGGATGCGGCCTTCGAGTGGTCCACCCGGCTGCTCCTCGACCTGCACTTCGAGAGCTGTTCCCGGGAGCCCCGGGCCTGCCCTGGGCGATGGCGTGGGGGGCCCGTGTGGATGACGGCCCCCGAGGGGGGAGCTGCGTACCAAGCGCCTCCGGCGGAGGACGTCCCGGAGAATGTAGAGGCGCTGGTCGCTTGGCTCTCGGATGGCGACCTCGACGCACCCGTGGTCGTGCGTGCGGCCATGGCCCACTTGCACCTGGTGTCGATCCACCCGTTCGCCGACGGCAACGGGCGCCTGGCCGGGATCCTCCAGTCGCTGGTCCTGGCCCGTGGGGGCGTGTCTGGCCCAGATCTGGGGACCGTGCAGGAGCGCTTTGCCCGCGATCCAGGGCGCTACTACGCCGCGCTGCGGGACGTGTTGGGCGGAAGCTTCCAGCCCCAGCGCAGCGCCGCGACCTGGGTGGCGTTCTGTGTCGAGGCCCATCTCGTGCTGGCGCGCGAGCGGCTGGCCTTGCTGGATCGTGCGATGGAGCGCTGGTCGGCCCTCGAGGAGCTCGTGGCGGCCCGTGGACTTCCCTCCCGCCTCACGGTCGCCCTCGAGCAGAGCCTGTCCGAGGGGGTGGACCGGTCGTCGTACGCCGCCGAGACTGGGGTCGCCGCTGCCACGGCCAGTGCCGACCTGCGCAGGGTTCTCGATGCGGGGCTCGTCGTGCGGGTCGGGCAGGCGCGCCACACCCGCTACCTGGCGAGCGAGTCGCTCCGGAGCCTCGCATCGGCCGGGGCCCCGACCCCGTGATCGAGCTCGACCACGACGACGCCCGCCGCTGGCTCCTCCACGCCACTGGGCTCTCCGGCCCCCGCCGCCCCCTCCCGGGGCTGCTGGAGTCCCTCCGCTGCGTTCAGCTCGACCCCCTCGACCCGGTCGGAAGCAACGCCGACCTGGTCGCCATGGCCCGCACCGATGCCCGGGAAGGGGACCTGTTCGCCCACGTGTGGCAGGACGGGAAGGCCCACGCCTTCGAGCACTACGCCAAGGAGCGCTGCCTGCTCCCAGCCGACGCCTTCTCGACGTACCAAGCCCTGGTGGCGGAGCGGCCCACCTGGCGCCAGTCCAATCGCATGCGGCGCTTGAGCGAGGCCCAGCTCGACGCCGTCGAGGCCGAGGTTCGGGCGCGGGGACCGGTGGCGGTCTCCGATCTCGGCGACCACGGACGGGTCGACCCGCTGATGTGGAGCACCTGGAAGGGAACGGGCAAGGCCGCGACCATGGCCGCCGAGGTGCTGGTGCTGCGCTGCCGTCTCGTGGTGTGCGGGCGGGCGGGGCGAGGCAAGGTCGTCGACGTGCCCGAGCGCGCGCTTCCGCCGATCGAAGGGGCGGTCGACGTGGTGCGGCGCCTGCTCTCCGACCGGGTGGCCGCCATGGGCCTGATGCCGACGTCGACCGGGCCCTGGTGGGGTGGGCTGAAGGAGGTCCGCGACGAGGCCATTCGGCGGGGGCTGGACGAAGGCTGGCTCGAGCTCGTCGGCCTGGTGGGCAGTCGCCGTCGTTGGCTTGCGCCTGCGGGCTTCCGGGCCCAGATCCCAGCCACCGCCGACGGGGACGGCACCATGCGCATCCTTGGCCCCCTCGACCCGCTGTTGTGGGACCGGTGGCTGGTGAAGCGGCTGTTCGACTTCGAGTACGTGTGGGAGGTGTACAAGCCCGCCGAGAAGCGGCGCTGGGGCTGGTACGTGTGCCCGCTGTTGCTCGGAGGGAAGCTGGTGGGGCGTTTCGAGGGACGTCGGGGGGCCAGCGGCATCGACGTGCTGGGGCTGTGGCCGGAGGCCGACTTCGACCGGAGTGCCTTCGACACGGCCTTGGCAGACCATGGGGCGCGGCTGCGTCGCCTCGGATGACCCCCTGTGGGGCCCGAACCGGTAGGCTGTCGATGTGGAGGAAGGGTGCGCCGTCGCAGCGATTCCATCGAGCCCGTGGTCTGGCTCGGGCACCTGTTGCTCGCGGTGGCCCTGGGCCCCCTCGCGGCGCTCTCCGACGCCGTGTCGCTGCCCTCGGCGGTCTGGTACGCAGTGTTGCTGGTGTACGTGGTTTCGCCGTTCCTCGGCTACCTGTGGTCCATGCGGGGCCATGGGGGCGGTCTGCGAGATGACGCACCGTGCGAGCGCACGGGCACGGTGCTCGGCTGGCACTGGTTCGAGTTCCCGACGGGCGACGGTGCGCGATGGTGGACCCGAGATGACGCGGTGGCGGCGGCCATTCGCGCGTGCCGTGTGGCGCTCCCGATGCAGGGGATGGAGCTCGACGTGAAGCCCTCGCCCAGTCCGCGCAAGGACGCGCAGCCCCTGTGGATGGTGAAGAACCTCGCGGTGGTGAGTGTCTCGATGACGCTTGGCTACTTTGCGATGCTCGTCGGGGCTGTCTTGCGCGACGGCGGACTGTCGGACCTGGGCAGTGTCCTGGGCGGGGGCATGTTCTGCCTGCTGTTGGGGCTGATGCCTCCCCTCCTGTTCGTGTGGGTTGGCTACCTGGGTACGTTCATGGGGGCATGGGCCCTGTGGCACCGCGCCCTCGTCCCGTCCGAGACGGCGTCGATCCGCTGGACGGGGCCGCAGCTACGCACCGAGCGGGGCACGGTCTACGTCGACGAGCCTGGCACCACTGTGGCGCTCACCTACGATGCCTTTGGCACCGCGCTGGCCGTGGACGACGGCAAGGAGCGACTCGTGCTGCGAGGCCCCCATGCCTTGCTCGCTCCTCTCGCCGACGCGCTGTGGGCTCGTCGGGCACAGGGCGACGACGCGGGACAGGATGCTGCCGAGGCCCAGGCGTGGACCTCCGCGGTCCGCACCCGGGCCCGGGAGATCCGCTGAGCAGGCAGGGGGCTACTCAACGCCCCACGTACCAGCTTCCCTTGGGCTTCCCGCGGACCAGGACATCCCCGGACCCTTCGTCGTTCGATACCTGGCCTACCAAGCGATGGCTCCCCGATGGCGTAGCCACCTCGATCTGCACCGCACCGCCTTCCCACCACCAACGCCCGGTCACTGGCTCGTTCCGCCACAGACCGTCCACGCTGTCATCCGTGGTGGAGAGCGCGAGGGTGAGGCGACGGTTGATGGCGCGCCCTTCCCATTGGCCCAACCACGCGGACCCATCTTCCAGCGGCTGCGGCGGTTCGGGGACCGCGTCGGGAACCACCTCCTCGGAGGGCTCCGGCGGGAGCGGGGCAGCGTCGTCCGCTCCAGATGCACGTGGCCGACGAGGGCTCGGGCTCGGGGTGGCTTCGCCTTCCACGTCCACTTCGTCCTGTCCCCGCGTCCATGCAGAGAGGGGAGCGATGGGGAATGGGGCGCCCTCCAGATCCTCCTCCTCGACCGATGCAGCGGCTTCCTCGGCTGCCGCCGAAGCCCGAAGGGACTCCCGATGCAGCGCCACCATCGCGACCACAGGCACGCCGAGCAAGAGGACCACCACCAAGCCCGCGGCCCCCCCAGACCAAGAGAAGTGTTGGCCCGTCGAGCGAAGGGCCGACGTCGGCCGCTGCAGCGCTCGGGCGGGGGCACCGGCGAACGACACTGGGTCCGACAGGCTCTGGCGGGCCGCCTCGAGGTCCTCCCGCAGCTCTTCGGCGGACCAGTACCGAGCGCCCGGGTTCTTCTCGAGGCACCGCCGAACGATGCCCTCGAGCTTCGGGGACACATCGTCGATGCCCAGATCAGAGAAGCGCGGAACGGGCTCGTGGGCATGGAGCTGCCCGACGTCGGCCCATGTCTCGCCGGCAAAGGGGACATCCCCGGTGAGGGTGCGAAACATCAGAACGCCCACGCCGTACAGGTCGCTCTCCTTGGTGCCGGCGTGCCCCTGGAATCGCTCGGGTGCCAGGTAGTAGGGCGTGCCCACGAGGATTCCTTTGGCCTCCTCGTCGTCCGCCTCGTGGGTGGCCACACCGAAATCCGTCAGCTTGGCGTACGCCTGCCCCGCCGAGCCCGCTTCGAGGAGGACGTTGCCTGGCTTGACGTCTCGATGGAGGATGCCCTTGCGATGGGCGTGCGCTAGGCCGGCGGCGACTTGTTCGAAGAGGGGGAGAGCCTCCGCAGCAGCGAGCCTGCGTCCACCCTGGAGGTGGGTCGCCAGGCTATTGCCGCAGACATACTCCATCACGAAATAGGGGAGGCCCTCCTCGGTGAGCCCTACGTCGTGCACGGTCACGATGTTGGGGTGCTTGAGCGACGCCAGCACGGCGCCCTCCCGGACATACCCACGGCGGGCGTAGTCGTTCTGGATGGCATCGGGCCGCAACACCTTGATGGCAACCTCGCGACCCACCGACCGCTGGACCGCCAAGAACACGTCGGCCGAACCGCCGGCGCCGATCTGAGACGCCAGGTCGTATCGCTCGTCCAGCGGTTCCATGGCTGATTCTATCCGAATCACGCGGATACCGCCAAAGGCCCATCCTCGAAGGCCGCCCCCGTGCCGCCTGTCCACAACCTCATCTCTCGGTGGGATGGGGCGCAGTGGGACACTTACCCGCCGGTCTCGAAGGCGTGGACGGCCGAGGTCCGCGCCCGGGCCCGGGATCTCAGCTGAGCGGGCCGGGGCGGGACGCCACGCCGGGGCCTCGCGGGCGAGGATCATGCTAAAACAGGGGCACGCCTTCTCCGATAGATCACCATGGCCGACCCTGCTCCCGACCAGCATGCCGAAGCCTGGACTGCGGAGCGCACCCGTGTCGAGCGACGCGTCGGGCTGGCCATCCTTGCGCTGCCCTTCGCGCTTTACCCGCTGTGGGTCGGCTTCGACTACCTCCTCGAGCCGGCCTTGTGGCGTTGGTACCTGCTGTTGCGGGTGCTCTCTCTCGCCACCTGTGCGGTGGCGGTCGTGGGGGAGCACCGGGCGACGACGCTATGGGCGGTGCGCTTCTGGGCCCAGGTCGGCATGTTCTGCGCCGCCCTCCCGGTGGCGCTGCTCCTTCCGCTCTCCGAGCACTACGCTGCCTATGTGTTGGGCTTCTCGCTGATCGTCTGGGCCACGGGGCAGATGCTCCTCACCAGTCCGAAACAGCTCGCCCGACTCCTGGCGATATCCCTCGGGTCATGGACGTTCGCCCACCTGGTCGTGCCGAGCCCCCATGAGCTCGCGGCCGTCGTGGGGGCGGGGTTCTATGTCTTCAGCGCCGGGTTCATCAGCTTCGCGTCGGGGGTCGTGCGGTATCGTCTCTCTCGGTCGGAGTTCGAGGCGCGGACTGTGCTGGGCGAGCGCAACGAAGAGCTCCGCACCGCGCTTCAGACCTTGAAGACCACCAAGGCCGCCCTGGAGGCTTCGAAGGGAAACCTCGAGCGGGAGGTGGCGGAGCGCACGGCCCAGCTCTCGGAGAGCCTCTTGGAGCTCGAGAAGGAGAACGCCGAGCGGGTGGTCGCCGAAGCGCGAGCGCAGAGCGCCAATCGGGCGAAGAGCACGTTTCTCGCCAACATGAGTCATGAGCTACGCACGCCGATGAACGCCATCCTCGGCTACACCGAGATGGTGCTGGAGGAGCTCGACGAGCTCGAGCGGCCCGACCTCACCAGCGACCTCGGTCGGGTCACCTCGTCGGCCCGGCATCTGCTCGACCTCATCGACGACGTGCTGGACATCACCCGGATCGAAGCAGGCAAGCTCGAGGTTCGGGAAGACGTCGTCGACGTGAACCGCATGGTGGCGGAGGCGGTGGAGCTGGTCCGGTCCAGACTGGGCGGGAATCAGGTCGTGGTCCACCTCGATCCAGGGGTCTCCTTGGTTCGCGCGGATGCCGTCCGGCTCCGTCAGGTGATGCTCAACCTGCTCTCGAACGCGGCCAAGTTCACCCACGGCGGAGTGATCGAGATCTCCACGACCCGCGACGGTGAGGTCGTGGAGGTTCGAGTGCAGGACGACGGCGTCGGCATCGGCGCTGTCGATCTGCCTCGCATCTTCGAGCGGTTCGGGCAGGCCGACGACGCGCCAACCCGGAGGCATGGCGGCGTCGGTCTGGGCCTCGCCATCAGCAACGACCTCGTGCAAGCGATGGGCGGCACGCTCTCGGTCGAGAGCGTGCTCGGGGAAGGGAGCACCTTCTGCGTGGGGCTTCCGTCGTTCGACGAGGCCCTCGTCCGCCGCGAGGCCTAGCTAGCTGAGGACACCCGTGATCGGCGAGGCCCCGAGGCCGTTCACCAACGGATCCATGCCGGCCGACGCCAGCAGCGTGGCGCCGAACATCTGGGCGGTGAAGGACTCCCCGCCGTCGAAGACGTCCCCCGACGCGGGGTCGAGGTCGCGGCCTTGGTAGCCGCTGTCGAAGCTGCCGATCACCCGGTTCCCCACGAAGGCGTCGGAGAGCACCATGGCGGAGGTGTAGGGCCAGTGGTCCTTGCCGTCGTCGCCGTTCTTCAGAGGGGTCCGACCCATCTCGGAGAGCACCACCACCGTGGTCTCCTCCGCGAGGGTGCCGCCGTTCGTGCCCGGGGTGGTCTGCAGCTGCTCCATGAGATGCAGCAGGCCCGCGAAGAGCGACTCGAACAGGAAGCTCTGGGTCCCGTCGTTGCCGGCGTGGCTGTCCCACTGGCCGGCCCCGTGGGCGATGGTGACACAGCGCGAGGTGCCGGCCGACAGGGCCTCGACGGCCAGGTCGGTCTGGCCGCGGAACTCGAAGGCGTTGCCGAGATCGAGCTCGCCGTTCAGGCCCCGCAGGGGGCCCAGCTGGTCGAGGGCGCCAGCGTAGCCGTCCCGCACGAGGGTCTCGGAGGCCGTGCGACGGGGCGCCGCCGCGGCCCGTCGGGCCAAGTAGGCATCCACCTCGGTCAGGGCCTCGGCGCCGAGGAGCGTGCCTCCGGAGGTGCGGACGGAGCTGCCGTCGATGAGGTCTTGGAGCTGCCCGGCTTGTCCCGTCCGGATCACCTGGGACCCCAGGGGCCCGGCGAAGGAGGGACCGGCCACCACGAGGCTCGGCAGGAGCAGGCCGCTCTGATCCGAGGCGAGCATGGCGCCCCAGTCGGGGCGTCCTTCGTCGGTGCTGCCGGTCATGCAGATGCGGGTGCACGCCTCGTGGGCCACGGAGCTCACGAGCATGCCGTTGAACACGGTCGCGCGGGATGCGTGGGCCTCGAAGAAGGCCCGCACGCTGGGTCGGTCCCCGTGGTCGACGAAGGGGATGTCGCCCACCTGGGCCCGCTGGGCCGTGGACTCCATGTCGACGGGCAGGTCGAAGGCGTCGGCAAAGACCCGCGTGGGGTCCCAGCCGCCGCTGTTGAACACGAACAGGAACTTGCGGTCCCCGGGCGCGGCCGCTGCTGCGTGCAGCGGAGCGCCGAGGCCGAAGAGTGCAGAGAGCGCCCCGGAGGCGCGAAGGAAGTCGCGACGGTTCATCGGGTCACCTCAGTAGAGCAGGGCATCGGGATCACGAAGGATGGCTGAGAGCACGCCGGTCCAGGCGAGCTCGGGGTCGTCGTCGATGGCGTACAGCGTCTCCCAGAGAGCGAGGAGCTCCCCGGTGGACTCGGCGTGGCCGAGGGCCCGCCGCTGGGCCGTGGTCAGGGCGTCTTCCATGGCGCTGCGGTCGGTCTCGGGCCGCCAGTCCAGGTCGAGGCGGTCCATCCAGCGCACGAAGCCGCCGTCGGCGAAGGTGCGCACGGTGTGGGACGCAGCGGCCTCGGCGAGGCGCTCGTGGACCAGCAGGACGGTGGGGGTGGGACGGTCGGCCCGCTCGCTCACCGAGTAGCCGTCGGCTCCTCCGGCGAGGGTGAGGTAGCCGAGCAGATCGCTGGTGAGCAGGTCGTTGTCGCCGTAGTCGGTCCAGCGGAAGTTGGTGAGCTCCTCCACCTGGGAAGCCATCAGCGCGGGGGCGGCGAGCTTCGCCGGCATCGCACCTCCGTCGACCCCGTCATCGGTGGCGGCCCGGTAGGCGGGGCTGTCCAGCACCGAGCGCATGGCCGGGCGGAGGGTGCCCCCCGCGTCCTGCAGCGCCTCGCGGTGGGGGGTCAGGTGGTCGGGGTCGATCCCGTGGCCCAGCAGGCCCTCGGCGACCCGACGGACCATGCACATCTCGAAGCGGGGGTCCTCCGCGATGGAGGCCCCGAGGTCCGCCAGGTTGCTGCCGGGGATGCCCTGGTAGGCCGGGGCCATGCCGGTGCGGTCGACCCAGCCAAGCTCGCGGGACGGGTGGTACAGCGTGACCTCGTCGCCGCCGTAGGCGTACCAGGAGAAGCCGTAGAAGTAGCTGGCCAGCGGGTCGAGGCTGTCGTGGCAGGATGCGCACGCCTCGTTCTCTCGCAGGCTGTTCTCGATGGCCTCTTCGTCGAGCACGTTCACCGTGCGGTCGAAGTTCACCGGGCGGGTCAGGTAGTCGTCGCACAGCAGGATGCGGCTGACGGCGTTGGCGCGCTTGCGGTTGGCGTTGCTGAAGGTGGAGTCGTAGCGCCACCACATGCCGTTGGTGGCCAGCACCCCGGCGGCGGGGCGGCCGTCGACGTAGCGGGCCTCCTGCCAGCCTCGGCCGTCGTCCCGTTCGACTGGGAAGACCTTGGCCAGCAGCTCGTTGGACAGGGTCCAGTCGCCGGTCACGATCTCGTCGATGGGGCGGTCGTCCGCCACCACCCGGGCCACGATGCGCACCGGCTCCTCGCCGGACTCCCGCTGCAGCCGGTCCTGCTCGCGGTCGTTGATCGGGAAGCTGAACACGTCGATGAGGTAGGCGTCGGTACGGGTCAGGAACACGTCGGTGAACAGCTCCTGGACCTGCTCCTCGAGGCGGTCGTCCGCCAGGTAGTCGTCGAGGAGGACCTCGAGCTGTGCCGGGTCGTCTTCCACCCGGGCCAGCTCGTCGTCGGTGGGACGCACGCCCCGCAGGTCGAGGCTGGCACGGCTCAGCACCCGAGCGGTCGACATCGCGTCGTAGTCGACCGCGACGGGCTCGGCGGTCGGCTCCGGGCTGGGGGTGGCTGGGTCTTCGGCCTGCCCGCAGGCAGCCAAGAGGGTCAAGAGCGCGATGCGGCTCACCATGGGGCGTCCTCCCACTGGGTCCAGGCTGAGAAGTCGGCGCACACCTCGCCCAGGTCGTCGGACCCGAGCAGGGCCACACCGCAGGCGTCACAGTCGAAGCGGACCTCCACCCACTGGGCGTCGGCGGTGCGCAGCCACACCGAGCCCCGAGGGGCGCCGGCGCAGGCCGGGTCCACCATGGCGCCGAGCTCGACGGCCACGAAGTCCGCGGCTTGGGCCCGGTTCCCCTGAAGCGTGCCGAGGGCGCCGTCCAGGTAGACGTACTTGGCGCCGGTCAGGTCCTGCCGGCCGGCGATCGCGTAGAAGTCCACCGAGTCGCTCATGGCGAGCCAGGTGTCGTCGTGGTCGGGGCTCTGGCTGCCGAAGGTGCCGTAGGCGTAGTGGTAGGTCCACGACATGTCGCCTTCGCCGTAGTTCCCCCAGCCTGCGTAGCCGCCCAGATCGAGCTCGGTGCCGTCGGGCCGCTCGATGGTGGCCTCGCCGTACACGTACCAGTAGGACTCGTAGCTGCCCGGCGGTGCGTCGCCGCCGAAGGCGTAGGCGTAGCCGTTGAACTCCGCCCCGTCGCTGGTCTTGCAGCTGTCGTACCAGTAGTCCCCGAAGTCGTCGGAGCTGGCCGGACAGGCCGCGCCCCCCATCGACATCGCATCGTCGTAGGCACCTTGCAGCACCGACCCGTCGATGGTCATCGAGCGGGCGACGGCCTCCTGCAAGAGCGCCTCGAGGGCATCCACGGTCGGCACCCCATCGTCGACCACTGCGGGCTCCTCGCCGTCGGGGACGGCCTCCGGCCCTTCGTCGGCCCCAGGCCCACAGCCTGCTGCCAGCATCCAGATCCACCACCGTGCCCGCATGGGCACCTCCTTCGCGTGCATGGCCGTCGATCGCGGGGGCGGCGTCGGCGGTCACGCGGGTTGAACGTCGCCTGTGCGGTGGAGAGCCTGGCGCAGGCGTAAACGCTCGGAGGTGGGTTTTCCGCGGCGACCTAGTCGATTCCGGGCATGCCCTCGACGTCGGCGCGTCGGCCTGCCACGAACGCGCGCAGCTGCTCTCGGTCTGCCCTCACGCCGTCGACATCGGCGTCCATGAAGTGGGCCATATGGACGGCCGAGACGTCGATGGCCAGCTGGTTCAGCTCCTCGTCGATGCCCATGGCGTCCATGCGGTCGAGGGTGGCCCAGACCGCATCGTCGAAGCGGTCCTCGCACACGGGGTCCTCGAGGCACCGAACGGCGAGCAGCCCGAAGACGTAGTCGGCGGGCCGGTCGGTGTCCCGGAAGGTCTCGTCGCCCCCATGGGGGAGGATGTGGATGAGGCCCGTCGTGGGGTTCACGTACAGGTAGATGTCGTCGCCGGGGAAGCTGTAGGGGTAGGCGTCGAACTGGCCGATGACCCCGCTGGCGCCGAAGTAGGCGACGAAGCTCTCGATGTCGAGGTACTGGGCTCCCTCGACCGTGAGCCGGGTGTTGGGGTCGGCCAGGACCTCCGCGAGGCCCATCAAGACGGAGCGGTCGTCGGGCCCGCCGTCGTGGTCGAGCTGCCACACGCCGGCCGGAGTGAGCTCCACGTCGAACATCTCGTACAGGGGCCCGTCGTTGTCTTCGAACCACCGGGACAGGAAGCGTCCGTCGGCGTCCTCCAGCAGCAAGTACGTGCCCCGCCTCTCCTTGTTGACGAAGACCTCCACGTGCCGGGTCCGCGGGGCGGGGATGCCCATCTGGCGGTAGACCTCGTAGGCGATGTGTTCGCGGTAGCCGCTCGGGTCGGTCACCATGTTGTTGAGCACGAGGTCGTCGAGGCCGTCGAGCTCATTGCCTTCGTGGTAGCGGTCCAGGTCGACCTTGAAGCTGGGCTTGTCGCTGATCGGCTGGAAGCTGCCGTTGCCCTTGAGCCGCACCGCCGCCGAGACGTTGGGGAAGCCCTCGATCTCGATGGACGCAGGCACCCACGCCGTGGGGGCGGCGGTGAGGGACTCCAGCGCGTACTCCTCCATCTCGAGGTCGACCCGCAGCGGCACTGTGCCTCCGAACAGGACGGCACCTGGATCGATCTCGGGCGCCTCCCCGGTGTCGCCGGTGGGCGTGTCGGTGTCGGACCCGGTGTCCGTGGAGCCCGTGTCGGTGGCGGTCTCGGTGTCGTGAGGCTTCTGCTTGGGCTCAGGCTCTTCGCCCTCTCCCCCACAGGCCAGCAGGCCGAGCATCCACATCCAAGCCATCTGTCTACGCCTCCGCGATCGACGATAGCCCGCCGAGCAGGGCATCCGCTGCGGGACGGACCACCTGCTCCAGGATTCGGAGGCCCAGGGCATGGCTGGCGCCGGACGGGCGCACCCCCCAGTCGGACAACGCGTCGTCGTCGTCGCCTTCTGGAGCGGGACCGGTGTCGAAGGAGGCGAAGGCCTCCACGGCCACGGGATGCAGCTCGGGGTGCATGGCGAGCATCCAGCGCACGAAGGCCCAGGAGAGCTCGGCGTGGCGGAGCTCGTCGTCGGCAACCCCGTGGAGCATGGTGGCGAGGATGGGGTCGGCGGCGTGATCGGCGGCGTCGCGCACCTGCACGCTGGCGACGGTCTCGCTGATGCAGCCCTCGACGATGGCGGCGGTGAGCACCTGGGCGAGGTCATGGCTGCGGTCGAGGGCACCGCGGATGTCGAAGGGACCGGGACCGATGGGGCGCTGGGCCACGCTGGAGGCCACGCCGAAGGCCAGCTGAGCGTGGCGGACCTCGTCGAGCTGGGCCTGGGTGGCTTGGGTGACGAGCTCGGCCGGAGCGCCGAGGGCGAGCAGCTCCATCACCATCCGGGCGAAGCTCGCCACAGAGGCGTGCTCGGCCCGGGCCATGGCGGTCCATGCCTTCACGACCTGCGGGCGCAGGGCTTCGGGCACCTGCCCGGCCAGATCGGGGTGGGTGGACCAGGCCGACGTGGCGCGCACGGGGGCCTCTTGACGTCCCGCGTCCGTGTGGAAGGGGCGGCCCTCGTACCACCAGTCGCCGCCGCCTCCGCCTCCGCCTCCGCCGTTGTTGTTGCGCTCCGGGGGGGCACAGACCGTGGCGGGGTCGGTGATGATGGGCTGCCAGAACTCCACGACGTAGCAGCAGGAGCCCGCGAAGGCGTCCTCTTCGATGCAGGCGCTGGCCGTCAGGTCGGCCGGCAGGTTGGCGTCGAGGGCGTAGCCGACGACCTCCAGGGCCTGCCAGTCGTCGAACGCTGCGACGGCCGGGCACACGCCGCCGTAGTCGCCTTCGGGCACGCAGGCGCGGAAGCGGTCGCCGGCAGCGAGCTGCTCGGGGTCGGCGCCTGGGTGCAGCTCGTCGAAGCCGCTGCGGTCGGGGGTGACGAGGGTGGGGAGCACCTCGGTGGTCCGAGAGATGCTGACGTGGCCGGACACGTCTTCCACCACGATCTGGAAGGCGAGCTTGGTGGTGTCATCGAGCACCGTGCGGACGCGCTCGGGGATCAGCAAGCGGAGGAACTCCTCGCCGTCGATGCCTGCATCCACGGTGGTCATGAGCCGGGCGCGCCCCAGGTCGAGGTCGTGGCCGTCGGTGCGGCTGGAGCCCCCCGCGATGCCGGCGTACAGCGAGACCGTGGACTCGGGGGGGATGGCGCTCAGATCGAAGTGCGCCACGTGGCCCGGCGCCACGATGCCGTCGACCCGCACGACGGGCCGCACCGCGTGGGTGGTGGCGCTCGCGTTGTGGGGCTCGGTGGGCTCGGCCTCGGTGGGGCCCGCCTCGGCGGCCCGGATCATGCCGTCGTCGGGGACCAGGTCGTCGTCGTGGTCCAGGTTCTGGTCTTCGACCCGGAACGGGGGAGCGGCATCGGGCTCGACCTCGCAGCCGGCGAGCAGCGGCGCCAGGACCACCGGGGCGAGGCCCGCGGCGCGGCAGATGCGGCTCAGGGTGTCGAGAAGGCGGCGGTCGGTATCGTGGGTCGAGGTCATGTCGTGGCTCCGTCGTGCCCCCACCATGGCCGAGAATGGCGGGCTCCGTCACTCGATCTTCGCCTGATTCGAATGTGCGGGCTGCGCGAGGGCCTACTCGCTGCGACGACCGAAGCTGGCGGGCACGTCGACGAGGTACGCGACGGCGAAGCCGGGCAGGGTGAGGGCGACGACCCACAGGAAGAAGCCCTGGTAGCCGAGCCACTCCTCCATCCACCCCGACCAGAACTGCGCGGCCCACACCGCCAGGGCCATCAGGCCCGTCGCGAAGGCGTAGTGGGTGGTCTGGTACTCGCCGCGGGCGAAGTGGATCAGGTACATCATGTAGGCCGAGAAGCCGAAGCCGTACCCGAAGGACTCGACGCCGATGAGGGCGTTCACCACGAGCAGATCGTCGGGGCGGACCCACGCCAGGTACACGTAGACGAGGTTGGGCACGTTGAGCGCGATGACCATCGGCCACAGCCAGCGGCGGAGGCCGTGGGCGTAGATGGCGAGGCCCCCGAGGATGCCGCCGGCTACGAGGCACAGCACGCCGACGGTGCCCTTGGCGATGCCGACCTGCTCCAAGCTGAGGCCGAGCCCGCCGGCCTCCGCGCTGTCCATGAGGAAGGGCACAACCAGCTTGGCCATGTGGTTCTCGGCGAAGCGGAAGAACAGGATGATGGCCAGGCCGCGGAGGAGGTCCGGCTTGGCGAAGAAGGAGCGCACGGCCTCGCATCCCGCCTGCTCCATGGGCTCGTCGCGGGGCCGGTCGGCGGCAGCGCGGGGCAGCAGGAAGGCGTGGTAGAGCGCGCCGGCGGCGAAGAGCGCGGCGGTGGCCAGCAGGGTGAGCTGCCAGCCGGCCGTGGGGCCGTAGGTGGTCCCCAGGGTGCCGGCCAGCACGAGCAGGCCTCCCTCCCCGAAGACCAGCGCGAGGCGCCAGAACGTGGAGCGGATGCCGACCCATGCGGCCTGCTGGTCGTCGTCGAGGGCGAGGATGTAGAGCCCGTCGGCGGCGACGTCGTGGGTGGCGGAGAGGAAGCCCACCACGAAGAAGCCGACCATGGTCCACAGCACGAAGTTCGGCATCGACAGGCTGGCCATCACCCCGAACAGGGCGGGGACCATCGCCAGCTGCATGGCCACGACCCAGCGGCGCTTGGTGCCCACGCCGTCGACGAAGGGGCTCCACAGGGCCTTCGCGGCCCACACCAGCGACAGCCAGCTGGTGAGGAAGGCGATCTGGCTGTTGGACACCTCCAGCGACTTGTACATCGCCACCGAGAGGTTGTTGGCCACCACGTACGGCAGCCCCTCCAGGAAGTAGAGGCTCGGGACCCACGACCACGCGCGGCGTGGGGGGGGCGCGGGCACGTCGCCGTCGCCGTCGGGGAAGGGGTGGCTCTCAGGCATCGCGGGTGTGGGTCCGCCAGGCATCGGGCAGCTCGCCGTCGAGGATGGCCTCGGCTTCCGCCTGGCTCGGCATCAGGTAGGTCGCCGTGCCCCCGAGCAGGGTCTTGCCCCCCTGGCTGAGCTTGATGCGGACCCGGGCCGTCTTCTCGGTGCGCTCGAGCAGCTCGCCGCGGGCGTCGATGGGCAATGCGTGGCGTGCGGGGCGCAGGTAGCGGAGCTTCATCGACGTGGTGAAGCCGAAGTTCCCCGTGCAGGCGATGACCGTCCAGGCGCCGACCTCATCCGCCAGCGTGGCCTGCAGGCCGCCGTGCACGATGCCCGGGGCGCCCTCCCAGCCGGGACGGGCCGTGAAGCTGGTGGTGACGGCGGTGTCGCCGTCCCGTTCGAACTGCAGCTGCATGCCCACGGGGTTGATGGGGCTGCAGCCGAAGCAGAGCTGGTCGTCGCCGAACAACTGGCGGGGATCGAGGTCGGACATGGGGGCGCGGGTAGCGCGCGTTGGATCCCCTGGCCAGCCGACGGGTAACGCTCGGTAACGCCTGGTCCCGCGGGGCCTCCGTCGCCGTACGTCGTTCCTGTAGGAGGTCGATATGCGTGGGTCGATGTGGCTGATGGTGGTGTTGGTGGCGTGCTCGGGGAAGGACGACGGCGGGGACACGGCGCCGCCGCCCGACGGGGACACGGACACGGACACGGACACGGACACGGACACGGACACGGACACGGACACGGGGCCCTTCGACGAGGACGGCGACGGGGCCGTCGCGGGGGTGGACTGCGACGACCAGGACCCGGACCGCTTCCCAGGGGCGGTCGAGCAATGCGACACCATCGACCGCGACTGCGACGGGGACCCCACGAACGGACTGCTGTACGACGTGTGGCCCGACCTCGACGACGACGGCTTCGGGGATGGCGACGGCCCGTCCATCCAGGTGTGCGAGGTCACGGCCGGCTACGTCGTCGATCCGTCCGACTGCGACGACACGGACGCGGCGGTGAACCCCCTCGGTGTGGAGGTCTGCGACGGGGTCGACAACGACTGCACCGGCGGCGTCGACGATGGGGTGCAGTCGACCTGGTTCTTGGATCGGGACGGGGACGGCTTCGGATCCGACGTGACCGCCGTGCTGGCCTGCGACGACCCAGGGGACCGCATCCTGGTGGGGGGCGACTGCAACGATGGCCTGGCCGAGATCTACCCAGGCGCTCCTTCGGTGGCGTGCGACTATGTCGACACGGACTGCGACGGGGTCCTGGAGGAGCTCGTCGTGCCCGATGCCTTCGCCACGGTGCAGGGCGCCATCGACGTGTCGGACGACGACGACCTCGTGTGCGTGCGGGCCGGCACCTACGTCGAGAACCTCGTCATCGACCATCCCCTCACGGTGATGGGGGAGGGCTCCAGCGCGACCGTGCTGGACGGCGGCGGCGTCGGACGGGTCGTCGACATCCAGAGCGGCGGGGTGACCCTCGAGCGCGTGCGGGTGGCCCGAGGCCAGGCCAACCAGGGGGCCGGGGTGTTCGTGGAGGGGCCCTTCGGCGGCCTGGTGACCATCCGCAGCGTGTATTTCGACCAGAACCGCTGCGACGGGTCCTGCTTCGGGGTGGGGATGTTCGCTGGGGAGGACACCAACGTGCTGGTGGAGGGCAGTGTCTTCTTCTTCAACCAGGCTTGGACGGTCTTGGGCGATGCCTTGGAGGGGGTGGGCATCGGTGCCCTCAACGGCCAGCTGCTGACGGTGCGCAACACCGACTTCATCGGCAACCTGGCCAGTGGCACGGGCAGTCCGTACAGCCGGGCCGGTGGCGTGGGCATGTACGTCGGCGCCACCGACACCGTCATCGAGGGCTGCACCTTCGAGGACAACTGGGGGGTGGGCGTCGGCTACGTCGCAGGGGTGAACCTGCTGCAGTTTGGGGCCGACGTGTCCGTCCGGCAGACGGACATGCGCCGTGGCTTCGGGGAGGCCTACGGGGGGCTTGCGGAGGGAGGAGCCGTGTTCGCGTACGTGGGCACCCTCGAGATGGAGAACGTGTCGATCGTGAACAACGACCTGCTCGGGGTGGATGGGCGAGGCGCGGGCCTCGTGTTGTACGACATCGACGCGACCCTGACTCAGGTGGCGGTGCATGGGCAGGACGACTTCTCCTCCACCAGCGAGGGGACGGGGATCTATGTGGACCTCGGGGCGACGGTGGATCTGGTGAACAGCGACGTGTCGGAGAATCTGGCCGCGGTGGGGTCCGAGGGCATCCGCGTGGTGTCCGGCACGGTCAGCCTCAGCCACAGCAACGTGTTCGGCCAGGACGTGGACTTCGATGGATTGCTCGACCCGACAGGCATCGACGGCAACCTCTCGGTCGACCCGTTCTACTCGACGACGAGCCCGCTCCGCCCGGGGGTGTCGTTGGTCGACATGGGAGACCCCGCCATCTCCGACGTCGACGGCAGCCGCTCCGACATCGGCGCCTACGGAGGGCCGCTCGGGAGCTGGTGACGACGCAGCCGCGCGACGAGCCGGGTGAGGAGCGGTGCGGGCGGCGTGCGGGCGAGGAAGGCGTCGACCCCGACCGGGTCGTCGAAGGTGTCGAGGAGCTCGGCCAGGGTGCGGGAGACCACGGCCTCGGGGTCCTGGAAGGCCAGGGCGCGGGCCCGGGCGTCGCGGTGGCCCGCTGCGGCACGGTAGGCGTGGAACACCGCCGCCGGCTGCTCTCCGAGGCTGTCGGCGTCGAGGGTGGACCACAGGGCGTCGGCCTCTTCGGTGCGTCCCGCGAGAGCGTACGCGAGGGCCCGGGTCTCTTGGTGGTAGGCGAGGGACATCCCGGTGAGGCCCGCCACGTCGGCGTCGTCGAGGGAGGCGATGGCGCGCTCGGGGCGTCCTTGATCCAGGTGGGCGAGCGCCAGGAGGTCGCAGGCCGAGGAGTGGATGTGGGGCAGGCTCTCGAGGCGCTGCACGGAGAGCTCGAGGTCTCGCTCGGCCTCCGACACCCGCCCGGCGTCGAGCAGGACCATGGCGCGGTTCTTCAGCCACACGGCGTCCGGTGTGCCGCGACGGCCGCAGCGGATGCGGCGCATGGCCTCGAAGGCGGCCAGCGCTCCCTCGGTGTCGCCTTCGTCCTGGCGTTGGTAGGCCCGAAGGTTGTGCAGGGCTCCCTCGTGGTGGGTGTCGGGCCAGGCCTCCAGGAGGCGGGCGAAGGTGTCGACCGCCACCCGGGAGCGGCCGACGTTGCCGAGGCTGGCCCAGGTGCTGGCGACGCTCACGGCGGTGCGCAGGGCGTAGGGGTAGGCCTCGAGGGCCTCCAGGTCGTCGACGATCCGCTCCCACTGCGGAAGGGCCTGGCGCAGGGCCTCCGTGTCCCCCCGCACGGCCAGGCCCGACACCAGGTACTCGGCCATGCGCGCCGCGTCGTGGGCTCCGACGTCGCGGGCGTAGGCGAGGGCTTCGTCGGCGTAGCCGGGGGCGGGGGCGGTGCGGTAGCGGACCCAGGCGACGGCCACCCGGGCCCGGGCGGCGAGCACCGGGTCGGCCCCTTCGGTGGGGCATGCGGCCAGGTCGTCGGCGAGCTCCCCGAGGCGCTGGGACGGGTGCACGTCGAGGCGCATGGTGGCCAAGGCCAGGCGCGGGTTCGGGCGGGTCTCGTGGGCGAAGGCATCCTCGATGATCGCCCGTCGGGCATCGGGGTCGCCGTGGATGCGCAGCACCGCCTCGATGGCGAGGGCGAGCCACCCGTCCCGACGGAAGGCGTAGGCGCGGTCGAGGTCGGCGAGGCGCTGGGCCAGGCGGCGTCGGGCGTCGGGGCCGGCGCGGGTGGGCAGCTGGGCGAAGGCCGTCTCGGCCATGGCGGCGAGGTGGGCGTGGTGGGCTGTCTCTGCGGCGTGGCGATGGGGGCCGTGGTCGCGCACGAAGCGGCGCACGGGGGCGAGGAGCCGGTAGCGGTCGTCGACGCGCTGCACCAGGGAAGCGGCCAGCAGGTGCTTGAGGCCGACGGGGGCACGGGGGGCCACGGCCAGCAGGTCCTCGAACGGGACGCGGTCGGCGAAGGCTGCCAGGGCCTCGAGGACGTCTCGCCCGTCGTCGGGGAGCAGGTCCCAGGCCGCCTGCAGTCGTGCGGTGAGGGAGGGCTCGGCCTGGCTCAAGAGCTCCGGGACCCGCTCCCACGGCACCACCGCACCCCACTGGCTCGCCAGCTCGATGGCCAGCGGCAGTCCGTCGAGGGCGTCGACGATCGTGTCGAGGGCATCCCCAGTGGGGGCCTCGTCGGCCCGGGCCAGGAACAGGGCGCGGGCGGCGTCGCGGTCGAGGGGGGCGAGCTCGATCACGTCTTCGTCGGGGAGGTCGAGGGCGACCTGGGTCGTGACGAGGATCGGTAGGTCGAGGTGCTCGTCGGCCCGCAGGGAGGTGACCAGGTCGCGGACGCCGTCGCGGACGTGCTCGGCGTTGTCGAGGGCCAGTAGGGAGGGGGCGAGCTCTTCCAGCACCGCCGCGAGGCGCTGGGCGGGGGCGCGGTCCGCAGGCTCTCGCCCGGTGGCGAGCTCGAGCTGGGTCGCGACGGCCACGACGACCTGTTCGTCGGTGCGGATGGTGTCGAGGCGGACCAGCAGGGCACGGGGGTCGGAGGCCAGGACCTCGGCGAGCCGGGTCTTGCCCACGCCCGGAGGCCCCTTCAGGGTGACCAAGGAGCCGGCGAGGAGGTGGCGTCGCAGGGTGGCGAGGGTGTCGCGACGGCCGACGAGGCCCTCGGGGTCGGGCTGGGGAAGGGCCAGGCGGTAGCCGCCACCGCGGGCCGTCAGGAGGACCTCGGGGTCCTTGGGGTCCCGCTCGATCTTCTTCCGGAGGCGGCTGACGGCCATGTCGACCGCACGGGTCTGGACCGCCTTGGCGTGGCCGAAGACCTCGGTCTGGACCTCGTCCCGGGGCACCTCGCGGTGGCTGTGCCGTGCCAGGTAGGCGAGGAGATCGGCCTCCCGCTGGGACAGCCGCACGGGGGCGCCGTCGTGGGGCTCGAAGCGGAGGGTGCGCAGGTCGGCGATGCCGCGGAGGAGGGGGAGGCGCTGGACCTCTCTGGCCCGAGCCAGCTCGTGGGCGGCCCGTGCCAGGGCATCGGGGTCGTCGTCGATGGCGATGGCCGGCCGCAGGGCCTCGGTGACCTCCAGACCGAGCAGGATGGCGGGGGTGCCGTGGCCCCCGTGCGCCAGTCCTGCAGGGTCGACAGGCCCGCAGCCGTGCACACGAGCGCGTCGACCTCTCGGAGCCGGGCGGCGGGGGTGTCGAGGGGCTGCAAGACGAGGTCCGCCGCCCCGCAGCGTGCGCGGGCGGCATCGTCGAGGGGCAGGACGGTCGGGCGCGTCATGCCCCTCGGGCTAACCGGAGGAACTCAGGCCCGCCCGGCGAGGTGGTAGCGAGCGCGGAAGGGGGCTCGGACCTCCCCTTCCTCCACCATCCATGGCGGCGCTTGCTTGCGAGGAACGCGGACGTTCTCGGACGCTTTCCAGGTGCGGAAGACGTGGTCCCACAGGGAGGTGGTGACCCCGTGGTTGAGCTTGGGGGCCACGTGATGGTGCACGAGGTGGTGGCGTCGCGCCCACTCGCCCCAGGCGTTGAGGGGGGCGTGGGTGTGGATGCGGCGGTGGAGCAGCTCGTAGGTGCCGTACATCAAGGTGAAGCCGACGGCGAAGGTGATGCCGGCGGGGCCCACCGCGAGGCTGCCGAGGGTGGCGATGGTCGGGAGGATGACCGCGGCCAGCAGCAGCTTCTTCCACGTGGCCGCGAAGGTCTGGGGGTCGGCGTGGTGGGCCAGGTGTTCCTTGGAGAACGGCGTCTTGCCCTTCATGCCGTGGCCGTCGAAGCGGTGCAGCACGTACTCGGTGAAGGTCCAGCCGAGGACGCCGAGGGCGAGGGCGATCAAGTGGGTCATCGGGAACCTCCAGTGGACCAGGCGGCGAGCAGGTCGTGGGCGAGGGCGAGGGTGACGCGCTCGGGGGCGAGGCGCGGGTCGAAGCGGGAGAGCTTCGCGAGCGGCAAGGTGCCGAACAGGGCGAAGAGCCAGCGCACGGCGCGCTCCCGTGGCTCTCCAGCGGTGAGCTCCCCGGCCTCGGTGGCGGCGGAGAGCTGGCGGGCGATGTCGCCGATCAGCCCCACGAGCTCCAGCATGTGGGCGGGGGCGTCGTCTTCGACCAGCCGGCGGGGGTCGCCGAGGGTGATGGCGACCACTCCGAAGGCCTGGGGCTGCTCAGCGGCGTGGCGAATCAGCTCCACGGCGGCGCGCTCGAGGGCCACCGTGGGCGTGGGACCGTCGGCCCATGCGGTGGCGAGCCGGGCCCGGTGCTCGGCGAGGATGCGACGGTTGAGCTCGGCGATGAGGGCGCCCTTGCTGGGCACGTACCGGTACAGGGCGGGGGCCGTGTAGTCGACGCGCTTCGCGAGGGCGCTCATGGTGAGGCCATCGATGCCGGACTCGGCAACGAGGGCGAGGGCCTCCTCGGCGATGCGGTCGAGGGTGGCGGCGCGGCGGCGTGTGGCGGCGTTACTCATGTTCACATTGTTAATTGCGTTCACGTTTTGGTGCAAGGGGATCCCCACCCCACCCTTGGTTTGTGGGGGTCAGACCCCACCAAGTGGCTACGACAGCGCCAGGCCCTCGCACACGCTCGTGAAGGCGTCCGCCGACCGCAGCTTGTCCGCCCCGAACCGGTCCTGGAACACCCCTCGGACGAACGGAAGCTGCGCGGTGCCGCCGGTCAGGAACACGTCGTCGATCCCCTGCTCGTCGAGTCCTGCGCCGGCCAGCACCTGCCCGATGGCGTCGCCGTACTCCCCGAGCACCGCCTCGCATCCGTCCGCGAAGGCCCCCAGCCCCACGTCGCGCTCCAGGTTCAGGGACGGGTTGCCGAAGTCGTCGAACCGGAACGGGGCCGGGTCGCGCTCGGAGAGCTGGCGCTTGGTCGACTCGATCGACCAGGCCATGGGGTAGCCGAGGTCCTCGAACACCAGGGTGCGCAGGCGCCGGATGGGCACGGGGTCGTCGACGTGGGACTCCACGTAGTCCAGCGCCTCAGCGAGCTCCTCGGTGCGCAGCAGGTGCAGGTCGAAGAGCCGCTGCACGCCTCGCAGCACCGAGTGCTCCCAGGGCACGGCCTCGGTGCCGTAGCGGGGGGTGATGCGACAGCCCCGGCCGAGCGCATCGAGCAGGAAGACGTCGAGGAAGCGACCGTCCAGCACGTCGCCGGCCTTGGCCACGCCGGAGGTGGCCAGCACGTCCTTGTCTCGGTCCGTGCGCCCGACCCGGTCGGGTCCCACCCTCAGCACGGCGAAGTCCGACGTGCCGCCACCGAAGTCGCCCACGAGCACGATGCGCTCGCGGTCCAGGGTGGCCTCGTAGGCATGGGCGGCCGCCACGGGCTCGAGCTGCAGGTGGAAGGTGTCGAAGCCGGCGTCTCGCACGGCCTGCTCGAGCCGCTCCACTGCCGCGGCGTGCTTCCTCGGGTCGGCATGGAACGACACGGGGCGTCCCACGGTGACCTCGGTGATGGGCCCGTCCACCAGACGCTCCGCGGCCTCCCGCAGGAACACCAGGTAGGACGACACCACCTCGGTGAACGCGAGTCGCTTCCCGCACAGCGTGGTCTTCGGCACGTCGTGGGGAAGGAATGCCTTGATGGAGCGCAGGAAGCGTCCCTCGAGGTCGTGGGCCTGGTAGGCGCGGAACGCGGCGTTGCCCATCGTCACCACGCCGTCGGGGCTACCGTGGATGACGGTGCGCTGGGTTCGCTCCCCAGGCACCAGCTCGAGGGGACGTGCCCGACCATCGGCGCCGAGCACGGCGATGGCGGAGTTGGTGGTGCCGAAGTCGATGCCCAGCTTCATCGGGGTCTCCAACGCGATCGTCACGGCGCCCGCTGCCACGCCGCCGCCACCGGAGCGGTGGGGTCACGTCGCGCAGAGAGCAGGGGTGCAGGGGCCGTGCAGGGGGCCGCATAGCCTCTTGTGGGCCTCGCCGCGATGGGACTCGGGTCGCCGACCATCGGTGTACGATGGCCCATGCTCCCCCTCTTCGCGCCGCTGATGTCCATGGCCTTGGCGGCCACCCTCGACGTGCCCACCACCTACGGCACGGTGCAAGCGGCGGTCGACGCGGCCTCTTCGGGCGATGTGATCGCGGTGGCCCCCGGCGTGTACCCAGAGTCGGTGTTCGTCTACAAGGGCGGGCTCACGATCGAAGGCACGGGCCCCGGCACCACGACGATCGGTGCGGGCCCCGCCACCTACGCCGTCTACCACACCGCCGGCGACCTCACGCTGCGGGACGTCACCGTCGACGGCGGGGGGATCCACCGAGGCATCCTGGGGGTGTCTGGCGGCCACCTGGTCCTCGAGCGCGCGGACGTGATCAACGGGCGGGATGTCTTCGGTGGAGGTCTCTATGTGTCGGGCTGGAGCCTGACCCTCCTCGACAGCGAGGTGCGCGGCAACACCGCGAGCTACGGCGGCGGCCTGTACTGGGTTGGCTACGGGTACGTCATCATCGACGGCTCCCGGATCGTCGGGAACACCGCGACCGCGAACGGGGGGTACGGCGGCGGCATGGTGCTCGCTGGGGACACGGCGGTGGTGGCACGAAGCCAGTTCTGCGCCAATCATACGACCCACGCCAGCTGGGGCTGGGGTGGCGGCGTGGCCCACTACAACTACGGCGCGGTGTCGGTCGAGGAGTCCGTGTTCGTCGGCAACACGTCGCCGTACGGTGGGGCTCTGTGGTTCAACGCCAACGCCGACGTCGTCAACAACACCTTCTACGCCAACAGCGGCACGTACTCGGGCGGTGCCGTGCACGTGTACCTCGGCACGGCGTGGCTGCTGAACAACGTCTTCGCTGGGCAGCTCGGTGGCGGCTTCGCCGTGCAGGATGACTACTTCGCCTACTCCGGCTTTCTGTCGGGCAGCAGTGGGTACAACCTCTACTGGGACAACGCCGGGCGCGACACCACCGGTGCGCTCCAGGTCACGGATGTCCTCGCCGACCCGCTCCTGGCCTTCGCCACCACCGACTGTGATGCCTTCGACGGTCGTCTCCTCTCCGGCTCCCCGGCGGCCGATGCTGGGGACGGCCTGCTCGGCGTGTTCGACGACATCGGTGCCTTCGAAGTGCGGGACCGGGACGGCGACGGATTCGAGTCCGATGTCGACTGCGACGACGACGACGAGGCGGTGTACCCGGGGGCCTACGAGGTCGTCGGCGATGGCATCGACCAGAGCTGCGATGGCAACGAGACCTGCTACGTCGATGGCGACGGCGACGGCGCACGCTCCACCGGCACGGTCGCTGGCATCGGCATCGCCTGTGGGGGCGCCAACGAGGCCCTCGCTGCGGCCCCCCTCGACTGCGACGACGGCGACGGCAGCATCTCGCCGCTGGCCGTTGAGGTGGTGGGGGACGGCATCGATCAGACCTGCGATGGCATCGAGATCTGCTACGTCGACGCCGACGACGACGGGCACCGCACCGATGCAACGACGTTCAGCACGGACCTCGGCTGCAGCAGCATGGGCGAGGCCTGGATCACCGAGCCCAACGACGACTGCAACGACCTCGATCCCGCCGTGTACGGGGGCGCTCCGGAGCTCATCGGGGATGGGGTCGACCAGGACTGCGACCTCGTCGACACCTGCTACACCGACGCCGACGACGACGGGTTTCGGACGGACGGCACCGTGGTCGGAGCAGACTTGCTGTGCGCCGGTGCGGGCGAGGCCGATGCCTTGGTCCTGGGCGGTGACTGCGCCGACGACGACGACACCCGCTTCCCCGGAGCCACCGAGGCGTGCAACGGCCTCGACGACGACTGCGACGGGTCGATCGACGAGGGTCTCGAGCAGCCTTGGTACCCGGACGTCGACAACGACGGCGTGGGGGGCGACGCCGGGGTGGTCTACGCCTGCGCTGCTCCGTACGGCTACCTGCCCACGGGCGGGGACTGCGACGACACCGACGCGGGCGTCCTCCCTGGGGCCACCGAGCTCCCGGGTGACGGGGTGGACCAGGACTGCGATGGCCGTGAGGGGTGCTTCGTCGACCTCGACGGCGACGGTGCCCGTGATGGCGTCGCGACGCCGTTCCTCGGCGACGACCTCGACTGCGACGACGTGGGCGAGGCGTGGGGGACCGCGGTCCTCGACTGCGATGACCTCGACCCGGATACCTACCTCGGCGCCACCGAGCTCTGCGATGGGGTCGACAACGACTGCGATCTGGTCGTCGACAACGGCGTCGTCGACCTGACCTGGTACCCGGACGTCGATGGGGACGGCTACGGCGACCCGGCCGGTCCCAGCGTGGTGGACTGCGCCCCTCCGCCGGACCACGCATCCAACGACGAGGACTGCGACGACACGATGGCCGCGGTGTCCCCGGCGGCCCCAGAGCAGACGTGCGACGGCATCGACAACGACTGCAACGCCTCGACCCCCGATGACGTGGCCTGCGACACCGGCCCCACCGACACCGACACCGGACCCACGGACACGGGCAGCGCGGGCGACACGGACACCGACACCGACACGGACACCGACACGGACACCGACACCGACACCGACACCGACACCGACACCGACAGCGTGGACGGTGCGCCGGTCGCAGGCGTTGCCGTCGCGTCCAAAGGCTGCGCATGCAGCAGCACCTCGTCGTCGGGCTGGCGTGTCGGTGCGCTGGCGTCGCTGGTTCCCTTGCTTCGGCGCCGGTAGTCGGCGTTGGTGACCACCTACCCTCCAGGCCCCCCACCCCTCCGTCGCCGGGACCTGCTCCGCAAGGTTCGTTCGATCCGAGACCTGCTCAGCGACCCCATTGCCTACGTCGGCGGTCGATTTTCGGAGTTCGGCGACCTTTACCATGTCGACGAAGGGGGCGGATCGCACCTGTACATCACCCGCGCCCCCGACCGCATCCGAGAGGTGCTGGTCGAGCGCGCGGGGGACTATCAGAAGCGTGGCGGAGCCAACGACCGGCTGGTGCCCGTGCTCGGCAACGGCCTGCTCACCGCCGACGGCGAGGCCTGGAAGGAGCAGCGTCGCCTGCTCCAGCCGCGCTTCCATCAGCGCGCCATCGCCGGCTACGCGGCCACGATGGTGGGCCACACCCGCGCCGTGGCGTGGGGCGACGGTGAAACGGTCGATGTCAGCGACGAGATGATGCGACTCACCCTCCGCATCGTGTGCCAGGCGCTGTTCGACCACGACGTGCAGGACCAGGCCGACGCCATCGGCGCCACCATGGATGCCCTGCGTCGGGCCTCCGAGCAGTCCCTGCTCCCGGACTGGATCCCCACCCCAGGGCGATTCCGAGCGCGACGGGCGGTGGCCGGCATCGATGCACTCATCGCGCGGCTCGTGGCCGAGCGTCGGGAGGAGGGGCTGCGGGACGACTTGCTGTCGATGCTCCTCGACGTGGGTCTCGACCCCACCCTCGTCCGGGACAACCTCGTCACGCTGTTCCTCGCCGGGCACGAGACGACGTCCCACGCGTTGTCGTGGACTTGGTGGCTGCTCGCGAAGCACCCGGAGGCCGAGGCCCGGCTCCATGCGGAGCTCGACGAGGTCCTCGGCGACCGGGACCCCACCGTCGACGACCTGCCGTCGCTGCCCTGGACCGATGCGGTCATCCAGGAGTCCATGCGCCTGTTCCCCCCGGCCTACGCCATCCCCCGGGTGGCTCGGGTCGACACCGAGCTCGGCGGCTACCCCGTCACCGCCGGCAGCCAGGTGGTGAGCTGGCTCTGGCACTGCCACCGGGGCCCGTGGTTCGAGGCCCCCGACGCCTTCCGGCCCGAGCGCTTCCTCCAGCCCACCTTCCCCAAGCACGCCTACCTGCCTTTCGGTGCCGGCACGCGGATGTGCATCGGGGCAGGCTTCGCGCGGATGGAGCTGCGACTGGTGTTGGCCACCTTGGCGCGGCGTTATCGGCTGCGTGCGACGCCCGGGCAGACCGTGCGGCCGCTGCCCCGGGTCACGTTGTCGCCGGAGGGTGGGTTGCCCCTGCGTGTGGAGCGACGGGGGCCGATCAGCTGATGGTGGCCCAGAACCGGGCCCCGCAGGCATGGCATCGCCACGGGCGCATGGTGGTCCACGTCGTCAGGAGGCGCTCCAGACCCGTCGGCTCGCTTCGCCTCGTGTTTCTCGATCCACAGGAGCACCGGGCGCGTCCGTAGGTCATGGGTTCCTCCAACCACTGCCCCGCCACGTGCGGCGGGATGCTCACAGGAGGTACGCTCTCCTGCGCGGGGAGGCAGGTACGACCCTGTTGCGGCGCGGGCGCGACAGGGTTGCGCGGTCCGCGGCTACTTTGGTACGACCTTGACCATCGTGAATGCCTCGGGGTCGTAGAAGCGGCCGATGAAGTCGTTGACCTGCTCGAGGGTGAGCTCTTGGGCCTCCTCCATGACGCGCTCGTAGGTTCCCTCGGGCAGTCCGTGCCGCAGCTCCCACATCCGGGTGCCCATCGGGGTCCAGGGTCCTTGGAGGCGGAAGGCCTCAGCGCCCGCCAGGTTGGTGAGCGTGTCGGCCAGCTCGTCGGCGGTGATGCCGTCGGTGTGGAATCGGCTCAGCTCCTCCGCCAGCATGCCCTCCGCCTTCTCGGCGTTCTCGGTGCGGGTGAAGGTGTAGATCGTGAGGGCTTGCACCTCCGACTCCACCGCGCCGAACTGGTTGACGCCGTAGGTTGCGCCTTCGTCGTAGCGGAGCCGCTGCCCGAGCCGAGCGTGGGCGTGGCCCGCGAGGACGTGGCCAGCCACCATGGCTGCGGCGGCATCGGGGTCCTTCCAGGTGAGCCCAGGACGGGTCCAGCGGAAGTAGACCTGGGTGAGCCGCTTCAGTCGGACCTCGGTGTCTTCCCGCTGGTCGGCGGGCCGCAGGTCTCGGTACTGGAGCTCCACTTCGCCGTCGATGGGGGTCGGGGGCGGGAGCAGGCGCTCGGCGATGCGTCGGCCGAGGGCCGGATCTACGTCGCCGGACACCCCCACGAGGCGTCCAGGCTGCGCCAAGATCGCGTCCCGCGTGGCGGCGAGGGCCTCTCGGTCCCGGATCATGGGCGGCTCGGTCTCCCAGGGGCGACGGCGGGGGTCGGCCTTGGTGAACAGCTGCTGCTTCACGGCGAGGGTTCCCTGGTGACGGGCGTCGTCCTTCTCCGACTGGGTGTCGAGCTTGCGGCCCTTCTTCCAGCGCTTCAGCTCCTTCTTCTCGAAGGACGTGTTGTGGAGTACGTCGTCGACCAGGTCGAGCACCTCGTCGAGGTCTTCGGTCAGGCACGAGACGCTGATCTGGGCCACGGTCGCCGACGGGGTGAGGTTGAGCTGGACCGCCAGCTCATCGGCCCGGGTGCGCAGGGTGCGCTCGGGGTCGTACAGCTGGATGTCCCAGGCGGTGCCTACGTCGTGGGCCCATCCCCAGGGGCCGTGGCGACCCACCGGGATGTCGATGCGGAAGAACACGATGGGGGCGCGGTGGTCCTCCACCACGACGAGGGTGTCGCCCGACGGGAGGGTTTCCTGGTGCACGGGGAAGGGGGAGGCGGCGAGGGCGAGGGAGAGGAGCCAGACCATCACTCCACCTCCTGGGCTTTGCCGCGGCGCACGATGGCCTCGCTGGGGTCTGCCTCCGCCACCCAGGTCTGCCAGACCCGGGCGATGTCGTCGGTGGTGACCTCGGCGAGCCGGTCCGTGCGGTCGAAGGCCTGCTCGACGTCGCCGAGGTGCCAGCGGGCCTGGCCGATGCGGCGGGCTTGGCTCTCGGCGTAGTAGACGCTGAAGTGCTCCGACATCAGGACCCGTCGGCGCACCGCGTTCAGGGCCTCCTGGGTGTTCCAGCTGCGGTCGCCGAGGGTATTCACCGTCTTCCTGAGGGCCTGGAGGCGTCGGCGGCCGCTGGCCGTGGGCAGGTGCACGCTGCCGAAGCCGAGGATGCCCCCAGCCTTGAGCTGCTGGTGGAAGGTGACGGCCTCGATGCCCGAGCGTTCGTCGAGGTGGCGCTCCCGGAACACGTCGAGCTCTGAGCCCGACAGCATCTGGGTCATCACGCTCACGATGAGGGCGTCGGGATGGTCGCGCGGGGGGAGGGGATAGGCCAGGCCGACCGCCAGCACGGGCGGGATCTTGTCCTTGACCTTCACGCGGTCCGGCAGCTCGATGTCCGTCAGCGCAGGCACGTCGGGGGGCATCACGCCCGAGGGCTCCATGCCACCGAACTGCTCGACGACGCTCGCCTCGACCGCGGCGCGATCCACGGGGCCAACGACCACCATGTGGAGGTGATCGGGCCGGTAGTAGGCCTCGTAGAAGCGTCGTGCGTCGTCGACCGTTCGTGCCGCGATGTCGTCTTTGGTGCCCACGGGGGTGTGCTCGTAGGGGTGGCCTGCGAGCAGGGTGCGGATCAACGCGGTCACCAACCGGTCCTCGGCGCTGTTCTCTGAGCGGAGACGCAGCTCCTCGGTGACGATCTTGCGGTCCTTGGCCATCTCCTCTTCGCCGATGATCAACTCGGAGAAGCGCTCGGCCTCCATCTCGAGCACATGGGCGTGGTGGACGGGGGGCACGGCGGAGACGTAGACGGTCTCGTCGTAGCTGGTGTAGGCGTTGCGGCGGCCGCCGATGCGGGTGTGGAACCTCGCGTACTCCCCTCGATCCCGGGTGGGGGTGGCGGCGAACATCATGTGCTCGAAGAGGTGGGCGAAGCCTCGCTCGTCGGGGGCCTCGTGGGATCCGCCGACGTGCACCCAGGTCTGGGTCGCGGTGACCGGCAGCAACGGGTCGGCCAAGACGGTGAGCTCCATGCCGTTGGGCAGCACGGTGTGGGACCATCCCTGGGTCATGTCCTCCACGGGCTCGACGGGGGTCTCGTCGACGACCTCATCGGTGCCTTCGGTCGCTTTCGGCGGAGGGGCATCGTCGTCGGGGGCTGCGAGGGCCAGCGTCACGGCGAGGGTGAGCAGTGGGGACATGGGACCTCGGGGGCGCTCGACGATACGTGGCCGCCCGTCGTCCGTCCAGTCGCCGTCCAGCGCCACGAGGTCTCCATGTCTCTGCTCCGTCCGCAACCGGCCAACCCCCATGGGGTGGCGACGATCGATGCCGAAACCCCCGTCGAGAGCGTGGTCCGACGTGTGCTCTCGGGAGAGCGGCTCGCGGTCCGTGACCGCTACGCGACCGCCATCACCGCCCAGGCCGCCCTGAGGCTGGCCCTCGAGCCGGTCGGGGTGGACGCGGGCCACAAGCTCCGGCGGGCCTTTCGTCGCCGCTACCGCGAGGCCTCCGACCGGCTGCTCGTGCCGATGGCCAAGGGCCAGATCCAGCTGTCACGGGCCCCGTCCATCGGGCTGCTCGCCGAGCTGTACCCCGAGTCCATGCGGCGGTTGCTTCCCGTGCTCGACGTGCAGCGCCTCGACAAGGCAGACCAGGTGTACCGCCAGGGCGTGAACCTGGCCGTGCTGGGCCACCCGCTTCACCCGTTCTATGGGACGTACGTGCCCACGCGCACGGAGCACTTGGAGCTGTTCGCCACGTGGCTTGCGGGGTGGAAGGGGTCCCACCGGCGTGCCCTCGACGTCGGCACCGGCAGCGGTGTGTTGGCGCTGCTCCTCGCGAAGGCGGGCTTCGACGAGGTGGTCGCGACCGACACCAACCCCAACGCGATCCACAGCGTCGAGCTGGAGCTGGCGAAGCGGCCGGTCCCCGTGCGTTGCGTGAAAGGGGACCTGACCGCCCGGGAGCGAGGCCCGTTCGACGTCATCGCCTTCAACCCTCCCTGGCTGCTGGGGGACGTCGACGAGCTCCTCGACCACGCGCTTCACTACGACGACCCGGTGTTGTTCCAGCGTTTCTTCACCCAGGCCTTGTCGGTGCTCGCCCCTGAGGGCCGCGTGGTGTTGGTGTTCTCCGACATCGGCCGGCTGGTGCAGCCCGACGTGCCGCACCCCATCGAGGTCGAGCTGGCCCGAGGACGCTTCACCCTCGTGCAGAAGCTGCGCCGCAAGGTGGCCGGTACGAAGACCGAGGGCGTTCGGAGGCGCACGAAGGAGCGCGTGGAGGTATGGGAGCTGGCGCGGGCCTGACCCGCAGCGGAGGCACGATGGATCTGCACCTCGGACACGAGCTCCTGCTCCTGCACCTCGACGACGCCAACGGCAAAGGGCGACTGTCGGAGTCGCTGCTGTCGGCGGCGTACGGCGGTTCGGTGCTCTCTCAGTGGCGGCTCGACGGCCAGCTGGTCGAGGTAGAGCCCAGGTCGTACCGGCTCGCCGAGCGCGGCAGCCGCTGGGGATCCTTGCAGGCCGCGGAGTCGGTGATGCCCGACCGCCCTGCCTCCATCGCGGTGCTGCTGGAGGCGCTCCAGGGCTGGCGGGCGTCGAATCGCTACGGCCCCGCGCTGAAGGAGCTGCACCAGCTCGGCTGCGTGGAGCCCGAGAAAGATCGGCTCCTGGGCCTGCCGTGGCGGACCCGCTGGCCCGAGCGGGATGGCGAGGTCGAGCAGGCGTTGATCCAGCGGCTCCGAGGCCACGTGGCCGGCGATCCCGCGCTGCCAGCGGATCGAAGCGATGCCCTCCTCGGCATCCTCGTGGCGGTCGGGCTGCTGGACTCGGTGTGGTCTGCGGAAGAGCTGGAGGCGCTGGAGGCGCCCATCGAGGCCCGGGCCAAGCTGGCCGCGGTGGGAATGGTCGTGCGGAACCTCGTCAAGGTGGAGCGCATGCTGTCGGGGGTTCCGAAGCTCTAGGCAGGGTGTTGAACACCCTCCCGTCGCCTTCTGTGCCCTTTCGCCCGTGGGTCCATTCCAAGCTGCCCCTCTCGGCTTTGCTCGAGAAGCACCATGGAACCTACGGATTGCGGACAAGCAAGCTTGCCCTCGTCGAGAATCCCGCTAGGCTCGCCCTTCGATTCGCCAGCGATAAGCAAGCTTATCGAGCGAATCTCGGCCTCACCGTCGTCGGATTCCCTCGTCAGTCACGTGCCTCGGCACGCTCCTTCCTCGGGAATTCTCGACTCCGGTTGGCGTGTCCCCACGAACGAATGGACCTCAGAATGCTCGGTCCGAGTTCTTCCTACAACCTGCTGGCCGCGCAAATGGCGGTACACTGGGCTCATGTGGCTCGCCCTGCTCCCCGCCGTCGCTCTGGCCGAACCTCTCGATCCGATGGACTTCGTGCCGTTGGTCGTCGGGACGTGGGTGGTGCAGGACGAGGTCGTGGTCGACACCGACGCCCTCACGTGGTGCGAGGACAATCAGCCCTGCCTCTTGGGTGAGCTGAACGACGACGTGGCGGTGTTCACGTTCGAGGGCCTGACGATCGACAAGGACATCGATGTGGAGGGCAGCCGTGCGGTGGCCATCCTCAGCCAAGGCGACCTGTTCGTCGACAAGAAAATCCAGGTCGACCACGGGGGTGGCGACGTGTCCTCGGGTGCGATGGTGGGCACCGGTCGCTCGGGCGGCGGCAACGGCACCGAGGGCGAGGCGAAGGGTGGTGGCGTCGGCGGCAGTGCCGATGGCGACCCGTTCCAGCTCTTCGTCGGGGGCGGGATGGGGGCCGGAAGCGACGGCGGAGAAGGCGGCTCGGCGCTGCAGCTGGTGGCCACCGGCGTGCTCACCCTCGCCGACAGGGTCGAGTGCGATGGAGAGAGGGGCGGGTCGAGCGATGGTGGGGGCGCGGGCGGGTCGATCCTCCTGATGGGGTTGCCGGGCAGCGGCTGCTACGACGACGGCAAGGTCCAGGTCCGGGGCGGCAACGGGGGCGCGTTGTGCACGGGAGGCTTCGATCCCTACGGCAACTGCGGCGGCTACACCTACGGCGGCGATGGGGGCGACGGCGTGATCGTGAGCCTGGGCTTCGACCTGTCCAACTGCGATCTGCCCGACGACCCACGGGTGGAGGAAGACACCGACGGCGACGGCCTGCCGGGGATGGCGGACTGCGACGACACGGACGCCGCCCAGGGCGGTCCCGAGGTGCTGTGCGACGGCATCGATCAGGACTGCGACGTCGACACCCCCGACAACTACGACGGCGATGGCGATGGCGTGTTCTTCTGCGACGGGGACTGCGATGACACCGACGCGACGGTGTACCCGGGGGCCCCAGAGACGGCCGGGGACCAGATCGACCAAGACTGCGACGGGGTCGATGCCCTGCCCGAGGAGACGGGCTCGACCGGGGACACGGGAAGCCCCGGCGATGCCGACACCGATACCGACAGCGACACGGATACCGACAGCGACACAGATACCGACAGCGACGCGGATGCCGATTCCGACACCGACACCGACAGCGATACCGACGGGTCCTTCTCGGACGAACCCGAGAGCGAGCCCACGGGCCTCGCGGGGGCGTGTGGCTGCTCCGGGTCGCCCGCGTTTCTGAGCCCTTGGCTCGTCCTGCTGGCCTTGGGTGTGGGTCGGCGCAGGGAGGCCTGACATGCTGCTGCTCTTTGCCGTCGCCCTCGCTGCCGATCCGGTGGCGGTGCCCAAGGTGGGGTCCTGCCCGTCGGGGTACAGCACGTCCGGCGACTACTGCGCACCATCGGGCAGTGCTCGCTACGCGGTCGTGAAGACGGGTTCGTGCCCGTCCGGCTACAGCACGTCGGGGGACTACTGCCTGGCCGGCGCCGACGACAGTCCCGTGGCCGTGCCCAAGGGCGGGAGCTGCCCCTCGGGCTTCTCCACGTCGGGGGACTACTGCCTGGGCAGCGCCCGCTCCGAGCCCACGCCCTCCACGGGCCGGCATACGCCTCCGGCCGCTCCGGTGAAGAAGGTGGGGTCGTGCCCTTCTGGCTACAGCACGTCGGGGGACTTCTGCTCGCCCGGGTCGAGCGCTCGCTACGCGGTGATCAAGGTGGGGTCGTGCCCGTCTGGCTACAGCACATCCGGGGACTACTGCCTGGCGAGCAGCGACACCTCGGGCCACGCGACGCCGAAGACGGGGTCGTGCCCGAGCGGGTACAGCACGTCCGGCGACTACTGCCTGTCGAGCTGATCGGTGGCGGAGTGATGGCTGGGGAGGGCGTCGGGGTGACCCTGGGCAAGCATCGGGCTCGAATGGCCGGGTCGCTGGGAGCATCGGGCTCGAATGGCCGCTGAACGGGCTCCATCCGGCCATCGAAGCGAGATGCTCCTGGATGGGCGGCCATCGAAGCGAGATGCTCTTGGATGGGCGGCCATCGAAGCGAGATGCTCCTGGATGGGCGGCCATCGAAGCGAGATGCTCCTGAGGGGGGAGGCCATCGGTCAGCGGTGGTGGGGCCGAGCATCCGTCGGCGGGTCAGGCGCGCAGCACCGCCCGCAGGGCGTTGAGGTCGTTGGCCATCGGGTGGCCCTTGCGGGGCTGCGCCAACAGCTTCGCCAGCTCGTCGGGCACGGGGATCTCGTGGCCCAAGACCGGCTCCACCACCGTGTCGAACTTGGCGGGGTGGGCGGTGGCTGCGGCGATCCACGCGCCCGTGCGGCACACGTCGAGCTGCTCGTAGGTGTGCAGGGCGCAGGCGGTGTGGGGGCACACCACATGGCCGTAGCGCTCGGGGGCGGCGGCGAGGGTGGCGCGGATGGTGTCGTCGTCGGTCGCTCGTGCGGAGAGGGCAGGCCCGGGCACGTTCTCGCCGAGTAGGTGGCGCAGCCGCTCGAGGTTGCTGGGCACGCCGACGTCCATGGCGTTGGCCAGGGTGGGGACGGAGAGGCGAGGGGAGGCGTCGCCGGTGCGGTGCCACTGCACCACGGCGTCGTTGGCGTTGGTGGCGAGCACGATGTGGCGGATGGGCAGCCCGATGGCGCCGGCGAGCCAGGCGGCCATGGCGTTGCCGAGGTTGCCGGTGGGCACGACGAGGCCGACAGGGCCGTGCTCGGCGGCGACCTGCACGCTCGCGACTGCGTGGTAGACCATCTGGGGGAGCAGCCGGCCCAAGGAGATGCTGTTGGCCGAGGTCATCGGGACGTCGGCGCGCAGGGCCTCGTCGGCGAAGGCGGCCTTCACCAGGGCCTGGCAGTCGTCGAAGGTGCCGTCGACCCGCAGGGTGACGATGTTGCCGCCGAAGGCCTCGAGCTGGTGGGCCTGGCGAGGGGAGACCAGGCCGTCCGGGTAGAGCACCACGACGCGGAAGCCGGGGCGGCCGTGGAAGGCGGCGGCCACTGCGCCCCCGGTGTCGCCGCTGGTGGCCACCAGGATGGTGGTCAGGGGCGGGCGGTCGAGGCGGGCCAGGCAGGCGGCGAGGAAGCGTGCGCCGAAGTCCTTGAAGGCGGCCGTCGGGCCGTGGAAGAGCTCGAGGATGTGGAGGTTGGGGTCCTTCGTGGGCACGACGGGGAAGTCGGGGGCGAAGGCGTCGGCCACGATGGCCTCGAGGTGCTCGGCCAGGGGGTCATCGGCGAGGAAGGGGGCGAGCACGGCCCGGGCGATGGCCAGGGGGTCGCTCGGGTCGAGGGCCGCGGCGTCGATCTGCGGCAGGGACTCCGGCAGGTACAGGCCGCCGTCGGGGGCGAGGCCCGCGGTGAGCCCCTCGGAGAGGGAGACGGCGGGGCTGTTCTGGCGGGTGCTGGTGTAGCGCACGGGACCTCCGTGGGGTCGCGTAGCCGTCGGGGCGCGGTCCGGCACCCACTTGTTGATGGGGGTCAGACCCCAACAGCACACAAGTGCCCTCGCCCAGGACCCTGTGGTGGTCGGGTTGTGCTTGTTGGGGTCTGACCCCTTCCGGTCTGACCCCGTTCGGACGCGTTCGGACGCGGTAGGCTGTTCTCCATGTGGACCCTCCTTCTCGGCCTCTGCTTCGCCGCCGACTGGACCGACGGCACCGCCTACGTGGTGGCCAGCGAGCTCCGTGTCCGTGCCACCCCCTCCACCTCGGGCAAGGTGCTCGGGACCTTGTCGATCAACAGCCCCGTCACCACCAAGGGTGCCGACGCAGGCTTCGTACGCATCGCCGCGGGGTCCGGCACCGAGGGCTACGTCGCCGAGGCCTTCCTCCGCCCCACGGCCCTCACCCTCGCCGAGGCACTTCAGCAGGCCCGCAGCACGTCCGACCTGTCCTGGTGGCAGCGGGCCGCCGCCATCGACCCGTCCAGCCGCGATGCCCTGCAAGGCCTCGAAGCGGCCTACCGCGCTGCGGGTCGCACCCGGGAGGCCGACCGGGTCGCGCAGCAGCTGGCCTGGCCCCACGAGGTCTTGCTCGTCGCCCGCAGCCGCCGGGTCGACAGCTTCGACACGCACGACGTCGCCATCGTGCAGTGGGTGGTCAACGGGGAGAGCGGCGACGGTCAGGTCCTCTCCACGGAAGCCTGGACCTCCAAGGGCATCCCCGCGACCTGGACCGTGCTGCCGGACATCGGTCCTCCGGTCGAAGCCACCGTGCGTGAGGTGTGGGCCGGCGTCCACAACGAGTGCTCTGGGACCTACGTGATCGAGGTGGTGCTCGACGTGCCCCTCCCCGAGGGCCGTCGCCCTCTGGCCGCCGCTCGGGGCACGGCCCCTGCCTCGTGGGCGTTGGACAGCGCAGCCCCCCCGATGGCTCGCGCGGCCGCCTTGGCGGTGGTCGAGAAGCAGGCCTCGACCCACGGTGGCCCCGACAAGACCGTGAGCTCGGGGGTCGCCCGGGTCGGTGCGCGGTGGCGGGGCCGCATCCTGTCGGGCTTCGGCGATCCCGGCGACCCGTGGACGGTGGTGGAGGGCTGGGTCGACGGCGACCGCTTCGTTCCGGACGCCCGCAGCGAGGGCGAGGACTACAACGGCTTCTTGGAGCTCGGGCGCCGCGATGTCGACGGAGATGGCGCGATCGAGAGGGTGCTGGGGGATCCCTGCATGACCATCGCGACCCCCGACGGCCCGCCGGGTGACGACGGTCCAGGCTGGGAGGCCATCACCGACCCGTGGTGTTGCGGTTGCTGAGCCCTCCCGGATGCGCCCCCTAGCTGCTACCCTTGCCGCTCCCGCACGAGACCCATGCCCAACGACATCCGCATCACCTGGGGCGCCCCCAGTCCCGACCGGGGCACGGGCGCGGCCACCTTCTGCACGGTCACCGTCGCCAGCCCCGATGATCTCGACACCTTGTTCGAGGACTCCCTGCCCGATCTGGGCGAGCACGACGAGCCCACCTCCGAAGGTGCCGTCGAGCTGGCCGACGCGCCGCCGCCGCTCGTCGACGACCGCTACGAGCGCCGCCACCCCTTGGGCAGTGGCGGCATGGGGGAGGTGTGGCGGGTCTTCGACCGTCGTCTGCGCCGCACCATCGCCCTCAAGGTGATCCGCAGCCAGCTGCTTGCGGCGGAGCTGCTCGCCCGCTTCGAGGAAGAGGCCCAGGTCACCGCACAGCTGCAGCACCCCGGCATCATTCCGGTCCACGACTACGGCCGGCTCGACGACGGCCGCGTCTGGTTCACCATGAAAGAGGTCGAGGGCCGCACCCTCGAAGACCTCCTCCAGCAGGTCCATCGCGCCTGGCGCATGGGCAGCGACACCACCGAGTCGGGCTTCACCTTCCGCCGGATGCTCGAGGGCTTCCTCCGGGTCGTGGAGACGATGGCGTACAGCCACACCCGTGGGGTCGTGCACCGGGACCTGAAGCCGTCGAACATCATGTTCGGGCCCTTCGGGGAGGTGCTGGTGCTCGACTGGGGCCTGGCCAAGCTGGTGGGGGCGGTCGAAGTACCCATGCCGAGCACTGACGCCGCCCCATCGACCCGTCCCGTGGAGCTCGGACCCGACGCCACCCGCGCCACCAAGATCGGCGCCATCACCGGCACCCCGGCGTACATGTCGCCGGAACAGGCCCAGGGGGACTCCGCGATCGCCGGCCCCGCGGCCGACGTGTACAGCCTCGGGGCTACGCTGTACGACTTGCTGTGCGAGCGGCCGCCGCGGCTGGCCCAGACCCCGAAGAAGCTCGTCTTGCAGGTGGCGATGGGCACGGAGTTTCCCCCTCCCCGGGAGGTCTCTGACGGGCCGCCCATCGACGAGGAGCTCGAGCGCATCTGCCTCAAGGCCCTCGAGACAGAGATCGAGGATCGGTACGTCGACGCCGCCGCGATGGCGTCGGACCTCGCCAAGTGGCTCGACGACGCCCAGAAGCGTGAGCGGGCCATGGCCTTTGTGGATGCGTCGCAGCAGAAGATGCGGGCGAGTCAGCAGGCGGCGAAGCAGGCTGAGGCGAAGCGGGCCGAGGCGGTGGCCGCCTTGGAGGACGTTGCCGAGAATGCCCCCGTGCCGGAGAAGGCGGCGGGGTGGGCCTTGGAAGACGAGGCGGTCGAGCTCGAGGAACAGGCCCGTACCGCTCGCACGGAGGGGGTGCAGGACCTGCGCGCGGCGCTCTCCCATGCGCCGGACTTCGTGACCGCCCATGACCTGTTGGCCGATCACTTCCGGGAGCGGCACGTCGAGCTCGAGGGGGCGGGGAAGGCGGCGGAGGCGCGGCAGGTGGCCAAGGAGCTGGCGTTGCATGACCGCTCCAAGCGTCATGGGGGCTACCTCACCGGCACCGGCACATTGACGCTGATCACCGACCCGGACGGCGTGGAGGTGCGGCTGCATCGCTACGTTCTCGAGGAGCGGCAGCTCAAGCCCAAGTACGTGCGCAGCCTCGGGCTCACGCCACTGGTCGAGGTTCCATTGGAGATGGGGAGCTACCTGCTCACCCTGCACAAGCAGGGCCACGAGGTGGTGCGGTACCCGGTGTACGTGGAGCGGGAGGAGCACTGGCATGGGGTGCGGCCCGGCGAAACCGATCCTCACCCCATCTGGGTGCCCCAAAGGGGGGAGGTCCGCGAAGGGGAGATCTACGTGCCCGCTGGCTGGTTCTGGTGGGGAGACGATGGGTCGGTGCCGGGACTCCCTCCCTTCGAGCGGCGGTGGACGGATGCCTTCGCGATCGGGAAGTTTCCGGTGACGGTGGGGGCATACGCGGCCTGGCTCAACGAGCTGTGGTCGAGCGGACGGCAGGTCGAGGCCGAGGAGCACCAGCCACGCCTTCAGGCTGAGGACATGCCGGTCCTACGTCGTCTCGACGATGGGCGCTTCGGCACGATGATGAACGACAAGCCGGGCTGGGAGGCGGTGCCGGCGGGTCCCCAAGCTCCGGTGATCCTCGTACGGGTGGCCGATGCCCAGGCCTACGCCCGTCACCACGGGGCGTCGCTGCCCGATGCCGACGCCTGGGTCCATGCTGCCCGTGGGGCCGATCGCCGCGCGTATTCCTGGGGCGATGCCTTCGACCCCACCTGGTGCCGCATGCGGGCCACCGACCCGTTCCTGCGGGTGGTGGACGTGAGCACCCACGTGGAGGATGCGTCTCCGTACGGGGTGCGCGACCTGGCGGGCAATGTGGGGGACTGGGCTCGGTGCGGTCCCTCGCGGTGGGAGCGACGCGGCGGGGCCGTTGGTCTCGGCCGAAATGGCTGCCGGATCGCCTTCTCCATGGCTGAGAGCCGCCCTGAGGAGAGTCGGCATCCGGTGGTGTCTTTCCGGATCCTCAGATCTTTTTTGAGGTAGTCGCCTCCCCCGGTTCGTGTTGCCTATTGAACCCCCCCCACTCGAGAGGACCCCATGACCCGCACCCTGTTCGCATCCATCGGACTGTTGGCCTTCGCCCCGGCGTCGGCCCTGGCCTCCACGGTCGCCATTCCCGGCGTCTGCGACCCCGGCAAGCGGGTCTCCGCCGACGACGATATGTGTGCCTGCTACTACAAGGCCGCGACGGCCGAGTCGGATGCCCTCACGGCGTCGATGCTCAGCGGCACCTTCGAGTCGCCCACCTACGAGGACTGGGAGAACGGCTTCACCCTGGGCACGGGCCCCAGCGCCGTCACCCTGCCGGCCTCCGCGACCTCTGGTAGCTGCTACGAGATCGACACCCACGTGATGGCCACAGGTGCCTCCATGGACAGCCGAAACCGGGTCACCAAGAAGCTGTACAACGTCGGTGACCGCGCCTCCACCTACTGGGGCCACACCTTCGACTTCACCACCTCCGACTCCGGGACCGATGGCGATCCCCGCCACGACATCGCAACTCCGGGGACCGACGGCTTCATCGCATTTGGCACCGACGGAAGTACGCTCTACGACCACAGCACCAGCTCCGGCTACACCATGGTCATCACCCCCGGACTGTCCGAACTCCGGGACAGCCAGCACAACGTGATCGGCACCGTCGACCACGGCACGAACGAGATCAAGGGCGTGGTGCTCGACGACTTCGACGGCGATGGCTTCCTCGACGTCGAGTTCATGATGCAGGACACCCGCATCCTGACCGCCATGGGCAACGGCTCCGCCATGCAGATGTTCATCATCCAGTAGTCCTTCCGTGGGGTTCCAGAGCGCCCTCCGTGCCCCCGTGGCCGGAGGGCGTCTCTGTGTCTGGCCCCAACCCCCAGCCCGACCCCCACGAGGCAGGCTAGAAGGAGTGATGCCCAACGACCAGCGCATCACCTGGGGCGCCCCCAGCCCCGACCGCGGCGAGCAAGCCGCGACCTTCCTCACCGTCACCGTGACCGACCTGGACGAGCTCGACGCGCTCTTCGCCGACCACCTCTCCCTCGGCGTCCTCGGCGAGGAAGACGAGCCCACCTCCGAGGGCGAGCCGAAGCTCACCGACGCCCCTCCGCCGGTCGTCGCCGACCGCTACGAGCGCCGCCACCCCCTCGGCAGCGGCGGCATGGGGGAGGTGTGGCGGGTCTACGACCGCGTCTTGCGTCGCACGGTCGCGCTGAAGGTGATCCGCAGCGCCCTCACCGCCGAGCAGCTGCTGGCGCGCTTCGAGGAGGAGGCCCAGGTCACGGCCCAGCTCCAGCACCCCGGCATCATCCCGGTCCACGACTACGGCGTGCTCGACGACGGCCGGGTGTGGTTCACCATGAAGGAGGTCCAGGGCGTCACCCTGGAGGCCCTGCTGCAAGACGTGCACCGGGCCTGGCGCCTCGGCCGCGACGCCACCGAGTCCGGCTTCACCTTCCGGCGGATGTTCGAGGGCTTCCTCCGGGTCGTGGAGACGATGGCGTACAGCCACAGCCGCGGCGTCGTGCACCGGGATCTCAAGCCGTCGAACATCATGTTCGGCCCCTACGGCGAGGTCCTCGTGCTCGACTGGGGGCTGGCCAAGTTGGTCGGTGCCCCCGAGCGTCCCGTGCCCGTGGCGGAGTCGCCAGTGGACCTTGGGCCCGACGCGTCGCGGCAGACCCAGGTGGGCGCCATCACCGGCACCCCCGCGTACATGTCCCCAGAGCAGGCTCAGGGGGATTCCTACGCCGCGGGTCCGGCCGCCGACGTGTACAGCCTCGGCGCCACCCTGTACGACCTGCTCTGCGAGCGGCCCCCCCGCCTGGCCAAGACGCCGAAGGAGCTCGTGCTCGCCGTGGCCGTGGGCACCGACTTCCCGGCGCCCCGGCAGGTGAGCGACGGGCCCCCCATCGACGAGGAGCTCGAGCGCATCTGCCTCAAGGCCCTCGAGGCGGAGATCGAAGACCGCTACCCCGACGCGGACGCCATGGCGTCGGACCTCGCCCAGTGGCTCGACGACGCCCGAAAGCGGGAGCGGGCGATGGCCTTCGTGGACGCGTCCAAGCAGAAGATGCGGACCAGTGGGCAAGCCGCCGCTCAGGCTGAGGCGAAGCGGGCCGAGGCCAAGGCGGCCCTGGAAGACGTCGCCGGGAATGCCCCGGTGCCGGAGAAGCGGTCGGGCTGGGCCCTGGAGGACGAGGCCGTGGCCCTCGAGGAGCAAGCGCGCACCGCCCGAACCGAGGCCGTGCAGGGGTTGCGGGCAGCGCTCTCCCACGCGCCGGACTTCGTGACGGCCCACGACCTGCTGGCCGACCATTTCCGGGAGCGTCATGCGGTCCTCGAGGGGGCAGGCGAGGCCGCGGAGGCTCGGCAGGTCGCCAAGGAGCTGGCGCTGCACGACCGAAGCGGTCGCTACGGCGGCTACCTCAAGGGCACCGGCGCGCTGACCTTGATCACCGACCCGGATGGCGTCGAGGTCCGGCTGCACCGCTACGTGCTGGAGGACCGACGGCTGGCGCCGAAATTCGTTCGCAGCTTGGGCGTGACGCCGCTGGTGGAGGTGCCCCTGGAGATGGGGAGCTACCTGCTCACGCTCCACAAGCAGGGGCACGAGGTGGTGCGCTACCCGGTGAACGTCGAGCGGCAGGAGCACTGGCATGGGGTGCCACCCGAGGGGAAGGACCCGCATCGCATCTGGGTGCCGAAGCGAGGGGAGATTCGTGATGGCGAGGTCTATGTGCCCGCCGGGTGGTTCTGGTGGGGCGACGATGGGAGCGTGCCGGGGCTGCCGCCGTTCGAGCGTCGTTGGTGCGATGCGTTCGCGATCGGTAAGTTTCCGGTGACGGTCGCTGAGTTTCGCTCCTGGCTCGACACACTAGTGATGGTCGGGCAACCCGAGCTCGCGGAGCGTCATCAGCCACGCACTAGCGACGGGGACACCCCCATTTTCGAACGGCGAGAGGACGGAACATTCGGGCTGATTCAGAACGTTGCCGCGGAGTGGCAGCGGCCAGACATCCCGGTGCCGTTCGTTTCCGGGGTGAGCGCGGGCGCATTCCTGGAATCGACGGGTGCCGTACTGCCCTCACCTCACACATGGGTGCGTGCTGCGCGCGGCAGTGACAAGCGGTCATATGTGTGGGGCGATGGCTTCGACCCGACCTGGTGCAATATGCGTACGACACTGCCTACGGCCACGGTTGTTCCCGTCGGGCACTACTTGGAGGACCGTTCCCCCTTTGGTGCGGGAGACATGGCGGGCAACATGACAGAGTGGACGGTGACTGAGGGTGGACGTCTAGAACGGAGAGGTGGGGGAATCCAAGCGGGCCCGAACAGTTGCCGGATCGCCGTAGCCTATGACATCCGGGGTGGTAGAAACACGAGGTTTGTCGCCAACTCTTTTCGGTCGTCGAGAAACTTTGAGGCAACCGGCGTGCGCAGAGCGTGATGGACTATTGAACCCCCATAGAGGCTCACATGACCCGCTTCTTCGTGCTCTCGACCATTCTTCTTCCTGCCTCTGCCCTCGCGAGCATGCCTTCCGGGAGCGTCTCCACCACGCCGTGTGACTTGCCGGCGGCGGGCTCCGGAAACGAGCGGCTTTGTGAGTGCTACGCCACTGCCAAGGCGGAGGAGTTCGTCGACTTGTACACCGGCGTGTCTGGCACGCCTCTGAACAGCTACGTTAGCGGGATGAGCTGCTTCGCGTTGAACTACAGCTTGAACAATGCGGGCATGCAAGCTCGCAACAAGTACGGCACCAAGTTCCAGTCCGCCATGGCGGACGCTGAGGCGACGCTCGAGGGGATGTCCTACACGTTCGGTGGGTTCGTCATTGCCGATTACCGCGTTACCGACTCCGACGGTGACCTCCTGCGGGACAAGTCTTCTTTCATGTCCGCCGATGGGGGCATGGATCCGACCGGCGGCGATGACCTTCCCGTCTTGCCGGGGATCGACATCATCGAGCTCGCCCCCGGGCATTGGCTGCTCGAAGACGAGAACGGCAACCCCAGCGGTGAGGTCTTTGGTGGGCCGTCGGACGAGCTTCGGGTTGGCTACTCCACGGACGTCGGCGAAGACGGAATCCTCGACTTCGCCTTCTGGACCGAAGCAGGCGGTAGTTTTGAGCTGCACGGTATCCAGGCGGGGGCGGTGTACGACCTCAACAACGCGGTGCCCGGGCAGTAGCCGCTCGCAGAATCTAGGATTCAGCAACGCCCTCCGTGCCACACTCCGTGGCCGGAGGGCGTCTCTGTGTCCGACCCCAATCCTCAGCCCGACCCCGCCACTCCCTTCCCGTGGATCTCCCTCGTCGCCGTCGCTGTCGCCGTCGCCGTGGTGCACCAGATCCCCCTCTTCGGGGTCGACCGCGAGGCGCTGTTCTACGCCTACGGTTCCGGGGCCGCCAAGCTCCCCATCTACCTGTCGCCCCTGGCCCTCGCCGGCTTCGCGGCCTCCCCCCTCACGAACAACACCGGGGGCCGGGCGCTGCTGATCTTCGCCGTGCTCGCCTCGGGCTGGATCGGCTGGACGCAGCTCTCCTGGCTGTCCGACCCCCCGATGGGCCTGGACACCTTGGTCATCGCGCCGGGGCTCGGCCTGCGGGCCCTCGTCGTGCTGACCCTCACCGCCGCCCACGCCATCCTGCTGTGGCTCGCCACCCGCCTGGAGGGCCCGCGGATCCACGGCCTGTGGTGGGTCGTCGGAGCCGCCTGGGTCGTCCAGTGGCTGCCCCACACGGGGGAGGCGTGGTGGAACCTGGCGGTCCAGGAGCCGTCCGCCGCCTTCGTCTACGGGCTCGGCCTCCTCCCGGCCCTCGGCGCCGCCACCCTCTGGGCGCTCCTCGACGCCGAGCACCGCTGGGTTCGGTCGTGGGCCGACGCGGGGGCCCTCGCGCTCTTGCCGGCGGCCGTGGTCGACGGCCTGTGGGCCGGCCTCGGCGACGGGATCTCTACGGGCGGGTACACCTTCCTCGCGGTCGCCTTGGTGCTGCCGGGCTCGGCCCTCGCGGCGCTGGCGGCCCGGCACCGGCGGGGCTTTGCCCCCCTGCCCGGCCTCCCCCTCGCCCTGCTGGGTGGGCTGACGGTGGGGGGCTTCCTCCTGTGGGGCGCGACCACGAGCCGAGACGCCTTCGAGATCATGGTCGACCGTGGCCCGTTCTACGGCGAGATGGATGGGACCGTCGGCCTCCACAGCGACGATCCGGGGCCCGACGACCTCGAGGTGCTCGACGGCCGTCTCGAGAGCCTGGGCATCGATGCCACGGTCGAAGGACGCGGCGGCGACGCGGTGGTGCACCTGCGACGGGTGTCGTCGGTGGAGGTGGTGCTCGACGCCGTGCTTCCCCGCCGGGCCTTCTCGCTGCGCTCGGTGGTGGAAGAGGGCCACGACGAGCCCGTCGACGTGGTGCTCCAGGACTGCACCCAGGATCCCTGCCAGGCGATGTCCCTCGGGGTGCCCCGTCTGGACGCCCGGCACATTGACGAGGCGTCCTTGCGGCTCAACGACTACGGCGAGCCCCAGGTGCTGATCCACTTCACGGGGCAGGGCGGTGCGCTGTTCGGCGACTGGACCGAAGGCATGGTCCGCAAACGGATCGCCATCGTGCTCGACGAGCAGGTGGTGTCGGCGCCGATGGTGTTGGAGCGGATCGCTGGCGGGTCTGCGGTGATCGACATGGGGCGCAAGACGGAGGACTCGATGGCCGACGCCCGCGCCCTCACGGCGGCCCTCGGCCAGGCACCACTCCAGGGCCACTGGACCGTGCGGTAGGCTTCTCCGCAAGGAGGATGCATGCCCATGCCCATCATCCACGTCCGCGCGTCGACCCCCGCCGATGCCCCCGCCGTGAAGTCCCTCGTGGAGGCCCTGCCCCGGGAGGTCGAGCTGGCCGGCGAGATCCGCGAAGGGGGCGTGTGGTGCACCTACACCGCCCTCGCCGCCCAGTCGGTCGGGGGCACGGTCTCCGGGCCCGGACACCATGGCGCCGCCTACGTCGACGTGCTCCTGCGTCCCCGCGACGCCGAGCAGGTCGCTCGGGTGCTGCGCTCGGCCGCCGAGACGGTGGCCCGCATCCTCGACGTGCCGGTAGGGGACGTCTGGGCTCGGGTGTCGGAGCTGCGGAGCGGCGAGGTGTTCTCCGGGGACGAGGTCCAGCGCTGGTAGGGCGCTACTCCAGCGCTTCGGCTGCGGCCTCGCGGACGTAGGGCTCTCCGTCGCCCTCCGCCACGGCCTTCACGGCGTCGGCGTGGCCTCCCACACCGAGGCTGGCCAAGATCTGCGCAGCGTATTGCCGGATCCGTGGGTCGGCGTCGCTGAGGCGTGCGGCGGCGTCGTCGCGGAACACGGCCCGCTTCGCCTCGTCCAATGACTCCGGCCGGTACACCGCGCGCCACTGGTACGCGTTGTAGTCGGTGCGGGAGCGGACCTTGGCGAGGCCCTTCTGGATGTCGGCGATGTCGCCCATGCGGGCGAGCTGGCTGTGGAGCCGTCGACGAACCTCGCTGGTGGTGGGCCGCCCCAAGACCTCCAGGAAGACCCGGGCCGGGCCGGGGTCGTCGAGGGCGGCGATGGACACCAGGACCGAGCGCTGCACCTCGGGGTCGAAGGTGGTCATCAGGATGCGACGCAGGGGGTCGCCGTGGTCGCCGAGGTGACGAAGGGCTCGAGCCGCCTCGGCGGCGAGGCTCGTGTCGTCGCCTTCGAGCAGGGCCAAGAGGCCCTTGCCGAGGGTGGGGCTTCGGGCCTGGAAGGCCTCGAGGGCATCGGGCACGAAGCTGCTGCTGTCGACGGCGTGGACTGCGCCGCGGAGCACCTGACGGGGAAGGCCGTCGGTCCCGAGCACCAGCGTGGTCGCCTCGACGCACCACAGGGGCCCGGCCAGACCGTCGAAAGCGAGGGTGCCGCGTGCCTCCTCGGGGCCGTCTCCGAGCAGGAGCCGCTGCACATGGGTGCACACGGCTTGCCGCTCTGAGGGCGCGAGGTGGACCAGCACCTCGTCGCGGGGAAGGCGGGCATCGGATTGGCCGGCGGCCTCGACCCGGGCGTGCACCCAGGCCACGGCGGCCGCTCGGTCGCCGGGGGTGGCCAGGAGCAGGCGGGCTGCGGCGTGCCCTCGCTCGGGGTCCGAGAGGAGCTGCTCGAGGCGTGCGCGCTGGGCCGCGGGGCCTGCCCACCAGGTGGCGGCGACGTATGGGTGGGGATCGTCGCCGATGGCGACGTGGTCCACGACCGCGGTGAAGGACGTGTCGGGGTGGGGGGGCTCCAGCTGGCGCTCCCGCATCGCCTGGCTGAGGAGGCCCATGGTGGTGTCGGTGCGGTGGGGCGGGCCCGCGGCGAGGGTGTGTGCGAACAGGGCAGGAAGCCAGCGAACGACCGGTGGAGCCAGCCCGGGCGCGCCGTCCCGGCCCAGCACCTTCACGGTGGCCGCGTCGGCCTGATGGGCGAGGGCCACCACCTCGAGCAGGCCGTCGTGGTCGACGTCGAAGGGCAGGTAGACCTCGCCTGCGGTCGCGGTGACGCCCTTCTGCACGAGGGCGCCGTTCACGACGCCGTGGAGCGCCAGGGTCGACGGGGTCTCTCCCGAGCTCGGGCCCACGGCGAACAGCTCCATCACGCCGTCGTGGTCGAGGTCGGTGACGTCGACGTAGGGGAAGACGGCGTAGCCTCCGTTCGACACCACGCCGAGGGAGCGGGGCGTGCCCGAGACGTCGTACACGTGGTGGTGCCAGTCGGCGCAGCCCTCCCCGACGTACTCGAGCAAGCTGAGCACGAGCTCTTCTGGGGCCGTGCCGTCGAGCTCAGCCCAGCGCACCTCCTCCAGCGTGATGGCCCCCTCCCCACAACAGGTGTCTTCGTAGGGGGGGCGCAGCAGGCCGTCGCGGGCCAGCAGGGCGTCGATCGCGGCGCCGTCGAGGGGGGCGGCCGCGGCCAGGGAGAGGATCCACATACCCCTGCAGCGTAATGCCGCCGGCATCGCCCCGGGGGATCAGCAGGTCCGCTCGAGGACGCCCGTAGGTGGTGTCCACAGGGCAGCGTGGGGTCCGAGCATCTCCACATGGGGCAACGCGGCTGCGGCCTGGGTCAGCCGCTGAGGGCCCGCGGGGAGCCCGCGGTAGGCCTCCATCCAGGCGGCGAGCAAGGCGAACACGGGGTGGGCGCCGTCGCCGCGGAGGTCCCGGGGGAGCCGGTCCCGGAAGCGGAGGGGGGCGTCGCCTTGGGTGGGCTCGAGCCAGAACAGCAGGGCCTCTCGGCGCAGGCCGTCCGCCGTCTTGCGGAGGCGATGCACGGCGCCGACGTCGCCGGTGGGGCTGCAGCTGCCCTCCAGGATGAGCCCGCCTTCGAGGAGCGCGCGGGCCAACACGTCGTGGGCCCTGCGCGCTGCGTCTGGTGGCCCGCCCCGGAGCACGTTGAGCACCCGGACCATCCGGGCGCCGTCGACCGGGAGGTCGAGGTCGCCCTCGACGAAGGTGAGGCCTGGCTCGGCATGGGGCTGAGCGCGGGCGACGGCGTCGGCGGCATGGTCCACGCCGACCATGGGCACCCGGAGCCGATGGAACCAGTCCACAGTCGTCCACGGCAGGGCCCCGGTCCCGACGTCGACCACGGGGGCCTCTCCGAAGGGGCCGTCGGGGTCGAGGAGCTCGGCGTCGAGGTCGGCCACCAAGGCGTCGAGGGCGTCGAGGCGCCCGCGACGGGTCTTCTGGTGGCCCTTGGGGGACGGGGGCTTGGCCATGCCCCGCCCTATCCCACGGGGGCTACCGGTAGCGGTTGGCGACGACCTGCACCGAGAGCACGTCGGCGGTGTAGGCGTGAGTGATCAGCGTCTCCTGCACCTGGAACTCGAACTGCTCGGTGTCGATGTGGCCGAGGCGGTAGGCGTCGACGATGGGTCGGACGAGCTCGATCGGGGCGACGTCGTAGATGTTCACGAGGCCCATTGCGCCTTCGGAACCGAATGTGATGCCGTCGCCGCCTTCGTCGTCATCCTCGGGTCCGCCGAAGATGGCCCACCAGATCCGCTGCCACGCGGAGTCCGCGTGGCCGTCGTTGTCTCTGTCGTTGTCCCCCACTTTGACCCCCGGGGCGTTGCTGCCATGGGGCCGTTCGGTGATCTCACCCGACTGGGTCGAGCCATCGTTGGGGTGCACGGTCCGCTCCGTCATCACGAAGTCCTTCATGTACAGGGTCTTCCCGTCGCCCACGGGGTTTGGGTGGCCGTTGGCCCCTCCACCTCCGCCCCCCCCAAACACGACCCCGCCGAGGGCGAGCCCGTTGAGCCAGTCCACCTCGATCTGCATGTCCAGGAACACGTGCCAGCCCACCGAATCGTCCACGAGTGGCGGGATGATTTGTCCGAGGTCGATGTCGAGCACCTCGACGGTCTCGAGCAGCTCGGGGTCCACCTGCAGCACCCGCTCCACGAAGGCGGGCTGCTCCTGCACGGCGATGTTCGGGTCGAGACCCGTCAGGAAGGGCCCGTCATGCAGCACTTCGGCCACCGCGAACGCCAGTCGGCTTGCGACGTCGGGCGACACGTCATCGGAGAGCCCCAGGTAGACCTCGCGGCCATCGGCGCAGGTCACGACGTTCTGCTGCACGTCGACGGGGGTGCAGCGGTCGCTCTGCTGCACGATGGCGGGCAGCATCGTGGGGTGGAGCGTAAGGGATTCCTCGACCTGCACATGGGCGGGGGCGGCGTGGGCGAGAAGGGTCGTCAAGATGGTCAGCATGGGAACTCCTTGGGTGTGGAGGGCGTCTGGCGCCTCGCCCATCCAAGACGGGCGACCCGTTTGGGTGTCTCACCGCCCCTGGCCATTTCGTGGGCCCTTCGCCGAACCCCAGTTGGGAACGGTCACCCCGGTGACAGCAGCGTTGTGCTGCGGTGTTCTACCAGGCGACGACCCGCGCCGGCCGCGCTACCCGGTCGATCAGGCGGTGCCCTTGGCTGACTCTGTCCCTTGCGTTCTCGACATCACCGACCCTCTGGCCCCACCCGACCCGACGTGGCTCGAGGCCCTGTCCGACCGGTGGCTCCTGCCCTACATGGTCGATCCGCGAGACGTCGTCTTCAGCCGGCTCATCACCAACATCGCGACCCAGCTCGTGCCGCTGACCGTGGTGATGTTCCTGGTCCCCGACCTGTGGGCGCTGGCCCTCACGGTGCCCTACGTCGCCTACCTGTTCATCCGCTTCGGAGGACCGGTCGTGCTCGGTCTCCACGCCGTCACGCATCGCCCGCTCTTCAAGAAGAAGTACCGCGGCTGGGACCGGCTGATGACCTACGTGGTGCCGTTGTTCTTCGGCCTGCCGCCGTTCGCGTACCACAGCCACCACGTCCGCATGCACCACAAGATGGAGAACCGGGAAGACGACCTGTCCTCCACCGCGGCCTACCAGCGGGACCACTTCGGCCACTTCCTGCACTACTGGGCCCGGTTCGCCTTCTTCGGCTACTTCCACCTCGGGTCCTGGCTCATCCGCGGCAAGCACTCTCGTCAGGCCGTGAACATGATCGTCGGCGATCTGTGTGTCTACGCCGTCATGATCGGCCTCACGGTGGTCCGTCCCGCCGCCGCCGTCGCCACGTTCTGGGTCCCCTTCGCGATGCTGCGCTTCTTCCTGATGGCCGGCAACTGGACGGAGCACGCGTTCATCGACATCGAGGACCAGGACAACCGCTACCGCAACAGCACCAACCTGCTGAACACGCCGTACAACCACCGCGCCTACAACGCCGGCTACCACATGATTCACCATGTGGTCCCCGGGCTGCACTGGGCCGACACGGTGCCCTACTTCCGCAAGCACGTCGGCAAGATGGTGGCCAACGACGCGGTGATGTTCGATGGCATCCGCAACAACCAGCAGATCTGGTGGCGGCTGATGCGCGGGGACTACGGATTCCTCGCCGACCATCTCATCGACGCGGAGGGCCGCCGGCCCTCTCGGGAGGAACGCATCGCCTTCCTCAAGTCCCGGGTCAAGCCGACCCTGGGCGAGCGAAAGGGCCTGCTGGAGCGACGCGAGCGGCGGTCCGCCTAGCGGCCCCTACAGGCCCTGCAGGTAGAAGCTGTCTGCCAGCCACGCGCTGTCCGGGTAGTACTTGAAGACGCCGCCACCGTTGGCCAGGTAGTCGATGAGGTCGTCGTTCACGGCGGGGTCCAGGGCCGGGCAGCCCCAGCTGCGTCCGAGGTAGCCGTTGTCGTTGGCGAAGGCCTCGGTGGCGTAGCTGGCGCCGTGGACCACGATGGCCCGGGAGCGGTCGCTGCTGTTCCAGCCCGAGTCGAGGCCGTCCAGCCGCAGGCTGTAGCCGTTGTTGCCCCAGTAGGTCTCTGCAGCCCGCGCCAGGCCGATGCTGCTCATGTGGGAGCCGTCGGTGTTGGAGAACCGGTCGGCGTAGCGCATGTCACTGGGGTCCTGGCTGCCGGAGCCGTGGCTCGTGAGCTCGCTGAACTGAAGGGTGCCCCGGGACAGGTCGATGACCCAGAAGCGCTCCTCGGTGGACGGCCGGCTGTAGTCGACGATGCCGTAGCGGAGCAGGCCGAGGTCGCCCTCGAACCAGGCGGTGTCGAAGGCGAGCAGCGCCGCCTCGGCCACGCTCGGATCCAAGCCGGCCCAGGTGTGGTCGTCGTAGCCGGTGAAGCCCAGGGTCAGGGTGTAGGACCCGGACTGGCTCGAGCCGCTGGCGTTGACCCAGCTGTCCACGACGACCCAGTAGGTGCCAGGGGTCAGCAGCGCGCCGGCGTCCCAGTGGCCGCGGTCCACGCAGGCCGTGGGGTCGTTGGCGTCCAGCAGGTGCACGTCGACGTCGACGCCCGAGGGCAGGCCCGACAGGCTCGCCGCCAGGAAGCCGGGCTCGTCGAGCTCCACCTGGTAGATCCGCTCGGGGCCCGACTCGTCGATGCCGAGGTCGCAGTCGTACGCGTCGAAGGTGCTCGGTCCGCCCACGGTGGTGTCGCTGTGGGTGAAGGGGAAGTCGTCGGCGCAGGTCATGCCGGAGGGACAGGTGCTGGAGGGCGAGGTGCCCGGGGTCGTCTGGCCGCCCGTGGTGCCGCCGGTGGTCCCTCCCGTGGTGCCGGGGGTGGGACCGGCGCCGCCGCCGCCACAGGTGACCGGGCCCAGGGGCTGGCCCTGGTCCGTGGCGAATCCGACCTCGAGGTCGTCGAGGTGGGTGGTGCCCAGGTAGTGGTGGATCTCCTCGGAGACGCCGGCCACGGCCTCATTGGAGCCGGGGCCCGTCTCCCAGCCCGCGCTGGCCACGACGGCTCGTCCGTTGTCGGGGTTCCGCACGATCATGCGGGTGCCCTTGGGGGGCCGGTCCTTCCAGTTCATGGTGATGTACCAGGCCTCGTCGAGGACCGGCACGGGCACGGAGGTCGCGCTCTGGCCGTACTCCGAGCCGCCTTCGCCCGCGGGCGCCCACGGCTCGGTGCGCGTCATCGTGTAGCCGGTCTCGGCTTCGGACAGCGTGTAGTGGTCGCGGATGCCGTCGGTGTAGCTGTTGGGCCAGCTGCTGCCGAAGCCGTCGTCGTCGGTCACCAGGTGGGCTTCCTTGACGACGGGGCCGACCGCGGGGAGCTGCAGGTAGCGCTCGCCGCCGCTCTCGTAGCAGCTCATGCCGGCGCCGCAGCTGGCCCAGCGCATGCGCAGGTCGCTGGCGTCCACCTCGCAGGCCCCCGTGCCGGCGGCGTAGTGGCTCACCGTGAGCTCGAAGGCCCCTGGGTACTCGGTGCCTCCGGCGCTCGACCAGGTGTCGACGACCACGAAGACGAAGCCAGGCTGCACCTCGGCGGTGGCGGTGGCGTCGCCCCGGTCGAGACAGGCGTCGGGGTCGGGGTCGGAGAGGAGGTGCACGTCCACGTCGATGCCGTCCCCCGCGACTTCGTTCACGGAGGCGGTGAGACGACCTGGGTCGAGGACCTCCATGACGTACCAGAGCTCTGCGCCGCCTTCGTCGGTGCCCGGGGAGCAGCTGTAGGCGTCGGCGAAGCGCTCGCTGCTGGTCTCGGTGTTGCCGGCCATCGCGAACGGGATCTCGTCGATCACGATGGGGTTGCAGTGGGTGCCGAGGGCGCAGCTGGGGTCGTAGCCAGGGGGGTGGTTCCGGTCTGGATCGAGCGTGCCCTCCGACGAGTCGACGAAGGTGGTGCAGCCCATCAGCAGGGCGGCAGCGGCGAAGGGGGTCCAGCGGGTCATGGGGGCTCCTGGCAACGAAGTCCGGTGCACAGGTCGATCCAAGGGGTGTGGGCCGCCGATCGACCGAAGAACGCCGACAATGGTTTGGTGCGCGCGGAGGTGTGCGGCAATCGTGTCGCGTCCGGGTCGTGGCGTGTGGCGCTGAGGGGGCATCGGGGTCAGACCCGGCGGGGTGGGGTTTAGCCCCCCCCCTCCCGGCTGAAC